>Ga0222633_1000556_pt1 | contig 31515 bp, 29 predicted proteins | sample AntAcemetageno48_FD_179816 | JGI IMG/M metagenome (GOLD analysis project Ga0222633, IMG submission 179816) | Saline water microbial communities from Ace Lake, Antarctica - #48 | ecosystem: Environmental > Aquatic > Non-marine Saline and Alkaline > Saline | place: Antarctica: Ace Lake | collected...
CCCAGAAGCATCTGTTCCAGCTCCGCGACTCGCGTGCGTAGCCACCGGTTATCCTCCACGAGCTGGTTGATCTTCTTCTCCTCATCCTCCATGTCCTCGTGCCTTTGTTTCAGCGCCGCCGCGAGTTCCTGCGCCGCTTGCGCGGCGTCATACAAACCCCTCATTTTCAACCGCGGCGGGTCCAACTCCCTTTCCGCCGCGGCCGCGGCTTTTTCCTTCGAAGCGTGCGCCACCGTCCCGGGCTCCAGCTCGGACGCGCCGACGATCATGGAGGATGCGTTCTTGGTGGTTTTCTTTTGGCTCGCGCCGGAGCCCTGTCCACCACCACCGCCGCCGCCGCCGCCGCCGCCGCCACCCGAAGTGTCGTCGTCGCTCACCGTGAACCGCCCTTTCTGAACCGACGACGCGGTGCGCAACAGCGGAACCTGACCGGGTTCGGTCGGGTTTGTCGTTGTCGTTGCTGGAGGTTGTTGTCCCCCTCCTCCGCCTCCGACAGATTGATCCCCACCAACCCCACCTCCTCCACCGGATTGCTCGTTCTCAATCACCGTGAACCGCCCTCGCTGCTCCACCGACGATTTCTCCTTGTCCCCAAGCGCCCGCGGCGAGGACCTTCCCGAGTTCGAGTTGCTGTGCCCGGGGGACAACGGACGCGAAGGCGGGTTCTCCGGGACTGAGTGAGACAGGTAACCGAAAGTGTCAGTCTTTCGTGATGTGTATGAGGGATTGGTATGAGTAAACAGTCGTGGTAACAGTCCGAGGGAATGCGCCCTTCTGGTCGTAATAGTCCCTTCGCAGGACGAGTATATCGCGATGTTGGACAACAGTCACCAGCTTCGGTAAAACAGCGTGTTGACGGATTTGGGAAAGATGAGCCCGAGGCCGTACCTGGGTCGAGATGTTTCGTGGGACGACAAGCGTCGTCGTCCATCGCCGCGGCTTCCGCCCGTAGTTCGTCCATGTTGAAGTTCCACATGGAGACGCCCTTGACGTACTCCTGTTGCGATTTCTTCTCCGCCGCCGCGTCCGTGGAGGCGGCGCTTCCCAGGTTACCAGACGCAACCGCCGCCGCTCTTTCGGCGTGCCGGCTCTTTTCCCGTTCGTTCAGCTTCAGCGTGCGCTCGCCGAGCGGGGGGATGTTCTCCAAAAGGTGCTTCACCAGGAAATCGCCTTTCTTGGCTTCCTTTAGAAACCGGTGTTCCAACAGTTTCGCCGCGGTGGGGCGTCTTTTCGGGTCCTTCTGAAGACACACGGACACGAAATCCCGTAAACCCCGCGTGAAGTGATGCCCCGTCTCCGCCTGCTCCGCTTCTAACTGCGGCGGGTCGTTCTGCAGGGTCATGAGCAACACCTTGAGATGAAAAACAAAGTGTCAGTCTCTCGGGCCATGTGTATGAGGGATTGGTATGAGTAAACAGTCAGGGTAACAGTCCGAGGGAATAGTCCCTTCTGGTCGTAACAGTTCCTTCTGGTACGAGTATGGGCAATCGCGTAGGCGGAATGTGTTGGGTGGGAAAGGCCCTTACCTTCATGGGCGGGTACTTGGCGAACGGCGCGTGGCCGTGGCAAAGCTCAAGCACCGTGATGCCCAGACTCCAAATATCCGCGTGGAAGTCGTACCCGTCAACCTGTTCCATCACCTCCGGGGCCATCCAGCACGGCGTACCAACGAAGGTTCCCCTCGGCTTCGCGCCCGATCCCCACGTTGAGGCGCTGATACGATGAAAAAGAAAGTGTCAGTCTCTCGTGATGTGTATGAGGGATTGGAATGGGTATAGTAGTGTGACCTCTGGTAAAAAGACACAGTAACTCTGGTAAATTGACACAGTACTGTGTCTTTTTACCACAGTACTGGTAAGAGTTACGGCCGTAGTAAACAGTCAAACAGGGGCTGTGATCAGGGAGGCGGTACGTGTTCAATGGGAAAGCCCCGCACCTGACGCCGAAATCCGCGAGCTTGACGCTTCCGTCGGCGTCGATCAAAACGTTCCCAGCTTTGATGTCGCGGTGGATGTTGCCGTTCCGGTGGAAGTAGTCCAACGCTTTCAGGACCTCTTTTAAAATAGTCGCGATTGACGTTTCATCAAGCCCTCTTGGGTGTGACCACTTCATTATGTTCAAAGCGCTGCCGCCGCTTAAAAACGGCATCACGACCCACAGGAACTGTCCATCCACGAAGGAACAATGCGCCATCACCAGGTTCGGGTGGCTCACCATTGACATGCTCGCCACTTCCCTTCTTATTTCCTCTAAATGACCTGGGTCCTGGTCCTCCAAGTCAAGCATCTTCACCGCGACCTGTTCGCCGCCCAAGGGCGTACAAGTCGCGCGGTACACCTTCGCGCTGACGCCTCGGCCGATCTCTTCAAGAACAACGTACTCGCTGGCGCTGGTGGGGTACTGCACTTTGGGGGTTGATTCGAAGAAACTGCCGTTGCGCCGCAACGCGGTGGTGCTGCTGCTAGACATCATGACGGCCTTCTGTCCAGGGGTGTTCAAATGAATCGAGGTACCGAGCCACCGAGACGCGACGAAAAGCCCCTCTGCACGTTCGACACGTTCTGACAGGTTTTCCGCCCAGAAAATCGCCAGATCGGGGCAGCGTGACACCGAGAAGGGACTATGACCAGGCGCCCCACCGACGAGAGTGCGACCGTCCGCCGAGTGCGCGGGAGGTTCGGCGAGCGCCGATGGACTACCGCGGGCGTGAGTGAGGGAAGGGAGGAGGGGGAAGGGCTTATGACGAGGGCGCGTTTCCTTCTCGGATTTGACGGCGTTCGAACTAAAACGTGGTTGGTTTTGCGATGGAAAGTTACTGAATGTTCCAAAAACGCAAAATTCAAGGTGTTCCGTTCGAGAGCCTATTTTCCCAGTACGCCGGCGGCTTCCTCGGGTCTTCTTCTAGGCGTTTCGCCAACCGGTCCGGCATTGTCTTCGTTTTCCGTGTCTCCTCGCCCTCGATTGACACCTCGACGCCCCCGAGTTTGATGGATTCGATCTGCGCCGCCGCTTCTTCTTTTGTCAATCCAGCGAAATCCTCACCCACTTTGTTCAACATCCCCTCCTCTTTCAGTTCCATTTCAATCTTCAACAGGTACGCTTCCCTCTTTTTTTTCAGAGGGCTGTCGGCCAAGGCGAACGCGGCGCCGTGTCCGAACAGCTCCGGGTCGGATTCTATGAACTGTTTCATTTCGAGTTCGATTCGCTGTTTGGTCACCGATCGGTTCGCGATTGTTTTCGCTTCGGTCGCGTCGATGAGCCCGACGAAACCGCCGGCGTCCTCGGTTCTGGTTTCCGCCCGCGCTGCCGCGCCTTTAAGCTGGTGAAGCCGGTCGCGTTCCACGAAATCGGGTAACTTGTTGTACTCGCCGATTTTGGGAACGTTTGATGGGCCGGTGATGAGTCTTTCCAGTTCGTGCGGCTTGATGAAACCGGGCGTCGCGAGATCTTTTTCCCAAGCGTCTAAAATTTTAGACGCTAAAGATTTGTACGCTTCTGATGCGTCTTCCGCGTCTTCATCAACAGCGCCTTCCTCCAGCCCTAAGTTCTCGCAAAGCCTCGTGCCTAGTACGGGCAGGTTCTGCATCGCCACCGCGAGTGCGTTCACGCCCACGGACCCGGATTTTGTGGTGTCCATTCCGGCGAACAGATGGAACACGTTTTTGAGACGTAGCTCATTTTCAACCTCTTCGGGCGACTTTTGTTTTTTTGAAGGTGAAGGAGGTGTTGGTTCCACCGGTGGGGGTGGCACAGGCGCAGCAGCCTTCTCTAGGTCCGGTGCGGTTGCCACAGGCGCCACGGGCGCGGGCGCGGGCGCGGGCGCGGGCGTGGCATCCACAGGTTTGGACGAGAAGCAACCCATCTTATTCGATCCGATTCGTTGTTGTTAGCGTCGTAGTGTCTGTAGTGTCTGTATTCTAGCTAGTGTGTAGAACAAAACCGGACGCAAAGGTACCGAGGTTCGCGGGACTTGTGTTCGGTCGGTGGTGCGGTTCCGTCGCGATCGACGGGGTACGAAACACGCGAATGTGTTGGAGTTGCCGCGAAAGGCAAGCGTGGGGTGCCAACTGGTGTGACCTCGCAGCGCGCGTCGTTTTGCATTGGACAATCTAGAATATCTGTTTTTTTTCGCGCCACTGCTGCATGCTGAGCTGTCCATTTTCAACCGCGCGTCACAGCACGCGTCACGCATGTCGCCCGCGGCGATGGATCGGGTGGTGTCCGCGCTGGGGACCTCGACATCCATGGCGGGTCGAGGCTGGTGTTCACGCACTGCGTTGGGTGTGGCACCACGCCAACGCGGCTGTTTGGTGACTCCTCGAAACACGCGTTGGCAAAGGGTCCGTCCGATGAAGAGCATGAAGAGCACCGGCGATGGTGTTTCGGGTTCGTGGGATGAGAACGACGAACCTCGCGCCAAAAACAAAAACCGCGACGAGACGTACAGGCGGGTATCCGATGAGCAGCTCAGGGCCGCCATAGCCGAGTGTCGTGAGCTTTTAGGGGAGGCGCTGGCGATGGCTGGCGAGCAAACTCGGGCGGAGCTCGCGGCGAGTTTTTTCAAAACGCCGGATGGGCAGCCCGGTTTGACAGGGAATCTCGCCGTGGACATGGCCCGCGTTCAGCTGTTCTTCCAAGGGAAAGGCATGCGCGTTTGGGAAGCCGAAAACACATCGCGTACGCTGGTGGAGCTGGATAGCATATACGAAGATGTGGAGTTGCTCGCGGTGAAGTTCGATCGGCTTGAAAAAACGTTACCCGGCGTGGACGTGAAATCTATGGTCGCCGCCGACCCAAACGTGATGGTCGTTGATCTCGCCAACGCGGTGGACCGCATGCTCGATTTGTTCAACCTATTCGGCGCGGCAAAGGCAAGGCAAATGCTCGCAGAGGCACCGCGGTTACTGTATTGCGACGATTTGAGTGACAAAATCGATGAAACCATCGCGTGTATCAAGCGCGTGTATTCACGCGAAACACGCGAAAGTTGCCTTTTCGCCCTGGGCGAGGAACCGAACCTCATCTTCAACATGCCTTGCCTTCCCATCTTCGCCAACGAAACCAGAAACTCCATCGACATCGCGGAACTGCCTATGCAAGTGCAGGAGAGTTTGGTGTACGCGACAAGCCAAGAAAACGAGTAGTAGTAGCGACCCTTTTGGTTTCGAAACCGGCCTACTTTTACGATTCTCATGTTATGGGTTGAAGACTAATACGGATAACGCAACAACCCCTCGTTGACGCCGGAAATTCTCACGCGCACGGACGCGAAGTCGATGTAGAGACGGACGCCGGCGGAGAAGAGACGAGGCGTGTGACGAGGAGTATCCGCAGTTAGTCGTGAAACGGAATCGAGGGGTCGTTGGTGAGTTAAACTTTCAACTTTTCAGTGCAATACATGTCACTCTTGTGTTACTATCGTTACTTCTCGCTTTTCCCCTTCCCGTCGTCTCGTTCGTAAAAAAGCACGCACGGCTGCAGTCGTCCTTTTTCGCACGATTTCGAGACATCCGCCCACGTCCCCACGGGTTTCGTGGTAGCGTCGTCGAACAGCGTCCAGCCGCCGCCGCCGCCCTGCTCCGTGTCCCCACTCTTTTCGCCGTCCCCCACCGCGAACGCGCAGTAGTGCTCGCCGTAGTAACAAAGCACGCACCGCAGGTTGTACTTCAGGGACGATTTCTTCTGGTCCGTGTACTTGAACGAAGTCCTGTCCGAACAACTCTCGGCGTCGTCGACGCCCGCAACCCCGCCGTGGTCGGCGGCGCGGGAAAACGCGGTTGCCAAGTCGATTTGCAAATCCAGGTTTTGCAGCGTTTGTTGAACCGTGCGCGTGTCTGCGCTTGCGGTTTCCCAGGTCAGCGCCAAAACGAACACATCCGGGGTGCGGCCGCCAATCAAGTGCGTCACGTTCAACCGCACGCCGCACCCGCCTTCGTCGGAATCGCACGACTTCAAATCAAGCGCGTCGATGAGTTTAATTGCGCGAGCCGTGGATACCTTTTCTTTGGCTTTTTCGAGGCGGGGGTCGGTTTCGGTTTCGGTTTCGGTTTCGGTTTCCGTGGTTTCGGTTTCGGTTTCGGTTTCCGTGGTGTCCACGCCCTTCATCCCTTCATTCGCCATCGTCGCGTTGAGCGCCGTGACCGGCAACAAATGCAAAAACTTCGTGTACCGCAGGTTGTGCGTCGTTAACCCGCACTCCACGCACGTCACGCGCTCCTCGATGTCCAACCCGAACGCGACGTGCGCAGAGGAGAGGTAGGAACACTCCTTGTCCAGAAAAGCGCCTCTGGTTTTTTCGTCGTTCTCGTTTGGCGTTGGAATCGCCACCGCCACCGCCGAAGCGGTTTCGGGTTCGCACGCGCGGTGCACGGCGTGGAAGATGGCCTGAAGCGCCTCGGAGGCGTCCGCCATTTCGTTTTCTTTGAACAAGGATTCCTCAACCCCGGTGTCGGTAAGCGCGCTGAGGGCTTTGCGCAGCGCCGTGGGCGCCGCCGCCACGCCAACCTTCGTGTACGTTTCGTCCCGCGCCGCGTCCAGGGACCCAAAAACGTCCCGCAGCGCCGTCGCGACGTCCGCGTCAACGCGTTTCGCTTTCGAGGACGCCGCGAATTTAGCCATGGCGTTTCGGAACCCATCCAAGTGCCACAGCGATTGAATCACCACGTTCAGGAAACAGTTGTACTCACCCTCCAGGTTACGCAATCCGCCCGTGTTTGTTCTGTCCAGAACGTCCGTGCCATCCGCGTCGCCGAAATCCGGTTGCCCTAAACTCTCGTCGCCAAACAGCGGACGCGGCGTTTTCGGCCGGCCCTTGGTTTCCGTCATGGACGCCCGCAGCGCAGCTTCCAAATCGTCCATACCAAACCCGTGGTCATCCACATCTTCCTCCGGCTCCGTCACCACGGGCGCGGAGGGAGCGGGAAGTAGCGTCGGCCAAGACCCGACAACGTCCGAAAACGGAGACGGCGCCGAGTCCACCGCGGCGAGTTCGGCGCGCGCCGCGGCGGCGGCTCGGGACGCGTGGTCGCGCGCCGCCGCCGCGCGCACCGCCATCATCTTCGCGTGCACGACCGCCGCGGACGCCTGCGCGACTGCTTCCAAGTGCGCCGCGGCTGATGCCTCTTCCTCCGCAGCAGCGCCCGCGGGAGAGGAGGGCGGCGAGAGCTCACCGCCCCACGATCGCGGCGCGGGCGGCGCGAACGCGGAGGGCGGTAGTGTTGGAGCGGAGAGCGGGTCGGATTTCGGGCGAGGCGTGAAATCGGACGCCGCGGCGTTGAGCTTGGCGGATGCTTTAGAGGCGAGGGCAACCTGGCGGTCAGCATCCGCCGCAAACTCACTGCACTTGCTCTCCTCTTCCGCCGCGCGCGCGGCTTTGCTTCGCGCCTCGCCGCGCACACGCTCGCGCGCGCGCTCGCGCAACGCGTGTTGCTCCGCGTCTTCGCGCGCGTTGCCGGCGACGACGGCGTCGCGCTCCGCGTCCGCCTTCGCGCGCCGCGCGTCGTCGTCCGTGTTCGCGTCCACTCGCGAAACCCGCTCCGCGTCCTGAACAAGCGCGTGTTCCGTTTCCTGGCGTTGCGCGGTTTCGCGTAAGATCTGTTCCCTGCGTTTCGCCAGAGCCGCATCTTCCAAAGCCTCCGCGTCTTTTCGCTCCGCGTCGCGCTGATACGATAAAAAAGAAAGTGTCAGTCTCTCGTAATGTGTATGAGTAAACAGTCAGAGTAATCGGTAATCGGGCCGATCAGTCCGCGGCATGTGGTGATTGGGAAATACTCACCTTTGCCTTTTCCAAATCCCTCGCCCCCGCGAGTATCGCCTCGGCAGCCGATTTCTCACCCTCCTCCTTCGCCCGGAGCTCTGCCTCCGCCAAAGAGGCGGCGTCCTTGGCTTCCTGGGCTTTCGCCTTTTCCTTGGCTTTCTTCGCTTTTGCCTTTTCTTCCTTTTTCCGCGCAGCCTCCGAATCCAAGTCCTCCTCTTCCATCATCTTCGCATGCGCGACCGCCGCGTCCGCCTCCCGCTCGGCGGTCGCGAACTCCTGGGCTTGGTTTTCAAGGCGCTCGCGAACGCATCGCCGGACCAAGGTTTGCGTCGCGTTTGCGCCGTGTCTTGGCGACACCGCGAGGGTTTCCGCTACGAAGGTAACCGCCTCCACGCGTTCGTTTCGAACGATTTCCATTTGCAAATCTAGTTTCACAAGTCGTTCCGTAGCCAAGCACAACAGGTGCGACAAGCGGAAGGGAATCCTCGAAACAGAGCGCGCTACCTCAAAAGTCGCGTCCGGTAACTCCCCTTCGTGTTGAATCCATAAGTCTCGTTGCGTGGTGATCTTTTCCTCCAAAGAAACAGAGCACTTGCGCAAAAAAGATCCGTCATCCCCCACGGAAGTGACGACGTCATCTTTGATTTCTGAAGACGACTCCAGCTGTTGCAGCAATTGCACCTTTTGGAGGTGCGCGCGATGCACGGGCTCGATATGCTTATTCAGCTCGTCGAACGCGCCCTGCAACTCCTGCTGGCGCACATCGCAATCCTCCGCCACGGCTATGCGTCGTGCCTGTGCTTTGTGGAAAAGAAGGAGTTCGGCGTCGGATTTCTTCTTGGCGCCTAACCGTTTGGAAGCTTTATCCGCTTCGTCGCGCTCCGCCAAACTCTTCTTCTTGACACCTTCGCTTTGGCTGTACTCAGTTTGTATGGCCTTCTGCTCCCTGACAAGCGCTTGATCGTCGTCCTGGATTTCGGCGATGTCCAGGTGCATGAGTGTTTTGCGCAGCTCCAGGACGTGGAAAGAAAGAAATGCGTGTCTTCGCCAAAACGTGACAAACTTTTCCGCATCCGCTTCGGACGCGTGATCCAAATCCATAAACGCGCGACTCGCAAACCCGGTCGGTACGCACGGGGGTTCCGTGACTAACCGGCCGGTTATCACTAAAACAGCGTCCACTAAACCTCGGGTCAGCAGTTTCTGCTCTAGCAACTGTTTGAATAGAACGGAGTGTGCGTCGATTTTCGCAAGAACGTGCTGCGTCTTTTTCGCGCGCTCCGCCGAATCTTCGGACGGCGATTTTGAAACGGTCGATAAACCGAGTTCACCGACGCCGGCGCCGGCGTCGTGGAACAGCCATCCCAACAAACGTTCGCCGAAGAAAGGCTCGGTCGTGTCCTCACCACCCGGCGCACCGTACAGATCACGCCACACACCTCTTGATACCCGGAGTTTGTGGGATTGTTCATTCGGAACCCACTCGTCTTTTTTGTCCACAGGCGACACGGACAACACGGCGCCGCGTTGACCCGCGCTCTTCGCGCCGCTTTTCTTCTTCTTGGACTCCTTCTCCTTGACTGCGGAGTCGTTCTCGTCGTTCCCGTTTTCGGTCGTTCCGGTCGTGTCCGGTCCGGTCGTCTTGTCGTGACCCACGACAACGCCGAACACCGGCGAGGTGAGGGACAACAAATCGGGGTCGCATTTGACGAGGCCGTTGAGTTTCATAACGGGCTCAATCGAGGCTGCGCGTTCCTGCCAAACTTGTTTGCAAAACTCCCAAACCGGCTTCAAGTCGTCGTCTTTGAGTTTCCGCAACCGACCCAACAAGTCGTCAAGGCGCACGGGCCCCGGGTCCGCGTGCGTGTCACCCACAACGTCAAATTTCCCGGGTCCTCCCGAGAACCTCTCCGGACGCCCGACCGCATCCTTGGTTTCTGGCGAGTCACTCAACACGCGTTCTGCCGCGCCGAGAACGCCCAACGAACGCGCGCCGAACGCGCCGGCGCCCGTGCGACGACGCGAGCCGGTATCGGGCTCTGGACTCACAACCGGCAAACAGTCTGCGCTTTCTTCCGACTGTTTGTCCGCGCTTTTTGTCTCAACCGCCCCTACGTACCGCGCCACGGCTTGCACCAAACGCAACGGCAACACCGACGCGTCTGCGAACACCGTGAGCGTGGTGAGTATGTCGTCCATCGGCGTTCTTTCCGTGTCGTCCGGGTCACCGCTTCGCACCCAGCTCGGTGCGTCTTGGGCGTACACGAACTCGGGCTCCTCGACGGGCGCGAGTTGCGCGTCGATGGCGGCGTGTTTCTCGCCAGAAGGAGCAACAGGGGCTTCTTTTTTCTCGTCACCCTGCGCGCCGCTACACGACATAAGCACCTTGTCACGCACTTCGTTTCGCTTCTCCACGTACTGCTTCAGCAATACCGCGGGCGAGTTGGCGATTTCGTCCATCCGAGTCTGTTGTTCATGGAGAGCGTCGAAACCGATGGACTCGTCGAGTTGCCAGTCCTCCACGCGCACCGCGAAACCGCGGCGCCGCGTGCCGTCGTGGGTCTCCGCGAATTGAAACCCGAACGTGCTTTTGAGATAAAAAAGAAAGTGTCAGTCTCGTATGGGCAATCGCAGAGGCGGAATGTGGTGATTGGGAAACACGTACCTTTCCGAATCCAGGAAGTTTTCTGACTCAAATGAACTACCCATTGACGGAAACACACCCGGACACAGCGCGTGTTCCCGCAGTTTATCAACGCCCCCAACACCGTCCACACAAAGCCTTCCCAAGGCGTCTTCAAACCCCAACACCCGGACCTCGCGCGCGCGCTTTTCATTGTCCGCCAACAAATGGGAGTCCCATCGCGCGTCGAGGCCAAACTCGTACTCGGGCGAAAGAGCGTCACACGCCTTTGAAGGCGTCCTCTGGGATAAGGCTTGTAACGACGTCGCCGTGCGGACAGAGACGCCACGAAGAAAAAGCACGGTAGAATCCGCGGAAAGCAAACAACCTTTCCCTTTGTCTCCCGTCACGGCAAGCGCCATGTCGCCGGGCGTGGGAAAAAAGCAACCCTCGCGAAACACCAACGCGCCGTCGCGCGTTTCGTGCGTCAACGACTCGCCGAGCTTGCTCGTGGCTAACATCGAGGTCATCGCTAACGTCGAGGTCGTGTCCGCGAACGTTCGCGAAGTTTCTGAAACCACTGTTGCTTCGAACGTTTCTGAAACCAACCCTTGAGCACCCAGGCCTTTGATGTCGGCACAAAGCGCGAACGGCGAGAGCCACGTCGCGGCGTCCCCGGAGACGTCGCGGAGCACGTCCCTGGGAACGCGGGTTTGAACGCACTGAAAACAACTCAGCTCGGTGTCGTGTTCGCCGCTTGAAACGCAGTTCGACTCGTCGCCGCCGCACCGCCAGGTTTGCCACTTCCCCGTGTTGACGCGTTTCGTGATTTCTTTGCGGATCACGGCTTGCGTCGTCCCGACAACTTTCTTCAGCTCAAGAAACCCCCGTAGCTCGCTGATTCCCACATCCGTCAAGTCAAGCACGGATCTGGGATCCTCCTCAACCTTTGTCTTCCAAAACCTCCTCACAAGCGCAAGAGGAACCCCAACCTTTTCCTCCTTCTTCTTGTCACTCGGCCGGGACGGCCGTCTGTCCGTCTTGGTGTCGCCCCCCCGCGCCTGGGAAGTGACGTTTTTGGAAACGCTCTTTTCCTTTGTCTGCGACGCAGTAACGGCCGCGCCATCGTCGCCGACCACGTCGATATCCATGGGCGCGCGGTCGCCGCTCGCGGGCGGGATACCCAACTCGAGCCTCGCCGCCTCAAACTCCGCGTCTTGTCTCGCTCCTCGCACCAGCGCTTCCCTCTTCGCAGCGAGTTCTTCCGCCTCGTCGAGCCCATCCTCCCTGTACCGCTTGCGCTGGGAGTCCCTCGCGTTGCTGTATAGGTCCACGAACAAATCTTCCGCGGAAACCTCGGCGTCGCCGTCGCGCGCCGCGAGCGCTTGCGCCGTCAGCTTGTGCGCGTTTCGAAAAAACTCGATTTTTTCCTTCGTCGCGCGCATCACGCGAAGGAACGTCTTGTGAAACACGTTAGGAGTGATCAAACTGCTGCCCTTGTTTCGGGGGAACAAATACATGGAGTGTACGTCTTTGTCCAGCTCGGCAACCGCGGTGCGCTCGTTCGTGAACGCGACAAGCCTCGGCGCTTCGGCTGCGGCTGCGTTTGTTTTTTCGCCGCGCGACGCCAATCCCGACGCGAATCCCGACGCGAATCCCTCACCCACCTCCAAAAATGCGTCCCTCCATCCATCCATCATCTCCTGCGCCGTTCGATCGATGTACTGCAAATCCTCCTCCGCCTGCTCCTTATTCTGAATCGGGAAGTCGATGTATATCTGCATGAGCATGGCTTTCAGGATGAACGAGTCCGGGCACGCGGCGATCGCGTCGCGTGCAAACGCCTTTGCTTCTGTGAACTTCTTCCGTACCCCATCGGGTCGTTTCTGGTCCAGCGCGTCGCAATGCGCGACCCTGACTCGCGCGAACCGGACCACCGGATCGCTCACGTGACTCAACACCAGCTTATCAAGCTCCTTCGAAGCCTTAACAAGGTTACCCTTCTTGGCGAACAACTCGAACGCCTTGGAACACTCGGCACGGACCTTGGCTTGCTTCGGTTCCGTCGCGGGCCCCGGCGCACCAACTCCCGCCGACGGGGTGGTTTTCTTGCCAGCGCCGGTCTTTCCTTTGGCCATCGTGCGAAGGTATCAACAAATCCGACGAAACAACCCGTGGGCCGGAAACGGCGCAGACACGCGCGCCGTACGACCCGACCCGACGCCAAACCAAACCCGCCGCCAGCGCGACCGCGTATGTCGACGCGACTCAGATCTGTCGTGCCATCGTAAATTGGAAGTCGGAGGGACAGTCTGGCTTTATTTTGACTGCAGTGCTTGTTTTTTGGGCGAAAATCTAAATTTACAAAGGCCATACTACACTCCTCCCGCCTGCTGCGCCGGCCTCGCGACTCCCAGGATCCCATCCACCAGCTCCCCGAGCGGCGCCAGTTCTTCGCGCTTCACCAGCGAAAACGCGGAGGTGAAAAACACAAAGTGCTTGAACAGGGTGTTTAGGTGCGCCTCCGCGCCGAGGCTTACGATTTGTCTGATTGTAAAAGCCGAAAGTGGTTAACGTCTTGTATGGGCAATCGCAGAGGCGGAACGTGGTGATTGGGAAACACGTACGAAAAGTGCGAGTGGTAGATGTGCGCGTACACGCGGAACAGCCGGGTGAATATCTTTCTCACCGCAACCAGAAAGTCATCAGGGAACGTGTCCGAGCTCTGCGGAAACAACCGCTCGTCATCCACCTGGTTCTCCACCCAAACGAAAAGAAGCTCCACGTACGTCGGCGCGCTGCACTGAATCGGTTTTTTAATCTTCACCCCATCCGCCCAGCGGTATTCGTACTTCGCCCCAGCGCACTTTGCGGGTGGGAAAGAAAAGGGTCAGTCTTGAGTCTACGGGTGTACTGCATGGGGAATTGGGTGGAGTAATCGGGCCGGACACAGGGCACTGGGAGAGTAATCGGGCCTCCACAGTGCGTTTGTGCTATATTTGTAACAGCCGCGAGTACTGGTAAACGTTACTAGTAGTAGCAAGTACTTCCGTTGAATGAAACTAGTGCACTCGACCAGGGACAGTAAACAGCGTGTGGCGGATTTGGGAAACGCGCGACGCGTACCATGGTGGGGCAATTCGCCTCTATGCAGTACTCAGCGAGCGTCCCGTATAACATGCTGATCGCGTTGTAAAAATCCACCGTGTTCACCGCGAGCCACTCGTTTAAGTCCTCGCCGGGGGGTAACAACACCGCTTCGCGTAAATTGCCACTGCCCAACGTAGCGTCGATGTGTTGTTTCAAAGCGGCGCCTTTCGAGGTGTTGAAGTTTTTCTTGGGGCTGTGTTTTTTGTTTTTTTGTTTTTTGCATGGATGGGGGTGGGGTAGTGGGTGTGGATGTTTGGTGGTACGGTCAGTGGTTGTGTTCGCTTTGTGTGACTCCTGGCGCCAGTGGTACGAAGGGCTAGTAGACAATATCACTCGCAGCCTCCCGCAAATACATTACTAGTCGTTCCGTTTGCGTAAAAGTCGCGTCGTGGTGCCCTTTCCGGATGTGTGAAAAGTCGCGCGAAAAGGCACGCGACATAACGCGACCCAAGGATCTCGCCATCGATCGGAGGTGCGCGCCTTGACGCGACACAAAGTTACGGAAATCGTTTTGGGATTGCACGCACCGGAACGTTCCCTTCTGCGCCGAGGAGGAACTCGGCCAGAACATGGCGACCGACGGTGGGCGTGCCGCGCGGTGCCTTCTGTGCCGAAGCTGTGCCGAAGCGCGAACGAGCGAAAAAGACTGAAAGGGAATATAAATCTCCCGAAACAGCGCGAAAAGGCGAGACGTGAGCGCGACGCGCCGACTGTTTCTGAAGCCGCAGAGGCACGGTCAAACGATATCCAATGACGCTAAACGTACTACAAGTACGTCCACGTAACACTCCTTTAATATATATACCTATCGGGTGCATCACGTGGTGTCTAAACCCAATCCCCGGTCGCGCACGTACGAATTTCTTCTTCGTCGCGCGAAACCCACAAGTCCTTCGTCTCCCAGAAGTACTTCGTCGCCGCGAAACCTAAACACCTCACACGGCAACCCCTGCTCGGTTAATTCCTGTGTGTACCCCGAAAGAAATCACCTCTGCTAGCCACTGGAGCCAGCTCAGGGATTTTTTGTGAGTTGCAATCACGGAACCCATGCGCACGCCGAACGTCGTGGCCGGCGATAAAAAGTTTGACGCACACATCACCGAAAACACACACGCGGTGACCGCGGTTGCGTACAAAACGTTGGCGGCGACGTTTTTGCAAGTCCATGACCCCGCCCTCGCGCTCGCCGCGTTTCCGGACACGGCCCGCGCGTTGCTCGCAAGGAGCTGTGCGCACACGAGCACGTGGCGTACCACGTCAGACGCGTCCATGTCGAAACCTCCGAGAAACGTTGGCGACCTCGATTTCGCATCTCTGAAACCACTCACCTTCGCCGGCGTTTGGGTGTATTCAAACACGATCGCTGCGGCAGGAGAGGTGAGCTCCAACCCATTTTTTGACCGCGCCGGTTTCGAAACGGTTTCGCTTTCCCCGTCATCGCCACCGCGCGCGCCCATCGCGCTGTCATCTTGCAAGCGCGCGCCCGGCGTCCCGACGTTGGGCTTTTCATTTTCATCATTTTCATCGTCATCACCCTCCGCGTCGCTCGCGTCGGCCACTTTCCCTTGACTCGGGTGCGTCGGCGACGACGCGCAGTCCACGACATGCACCGAGAGCTTGCTCATCACGTGTGACGTGTGATTCTTGTCATGTCGCGCCTTCATTCGCTGTACCTCCCCTCGCAGCATCGCCGCGGTGGCCTCCGCGGCGAGCCTCTGCGCCGTCGCCGCGGCGTTTTTCTTCCGGTACCGCGCTTTGTGCGCCTCGCGCTCAATCTGCGAATCCCGCAAACACGCCTCGCTTTCGTCCACGATTCTTGTAAGTTCGGTTACTTTGCTTTGCAGGCCTTGCTTTTCGCGTTCGCTTTTAGACGCAGCGCACGTCCTGGCCTCCAGCGCGCTTCGCAGCCACTCGTGGTTCTCCGTCGCCGATCGCAACTCGCTTTTCAACGTCGCGATTTCGGAAACGTACGCCGCTGACTCGTCCTCGCGTCGCGTCGCGCCGCCGTCCAATTCCACGTGTGAGTACTCGCTTCTGGTTTCCGTGTCACCCGGAGCGGTCACGTCCTCCCCTCGGACGGTTTCACTAAGGCTCCTTTCCAGCAACCGGACCTTTTCCTCAAGCGAATCGCAGTGCTGCTTCAGCGTGGCTTTCTCCCGCGACGCCTCGCGAAACGTCCGCGCCGCGGCGAGCTCTCGTGATCTGATTCGGGACGCCGACGACACCGTGGCAGACTGGTACCCGAACCTCAGCGCGAGCCTTTGCGTGGAACCAAGAGCGGGAGAGTGGTCGTCGTCGGAGTCGGAGTCGGGGGCGAAACCGAGCGCGCGAACGCGCGTGCTGCTGCCGGGCGTGCGCACGGGAGTCGCCATCTTTTGTGGGCCGTCTCGGGTCGTGAAGAAACGGGGACGAAGAGGCGGTTTCCGGAACGAAGATGATGACAGGCTTCTCGGGACCGCGAAGAAACCGGTTTGAAAGCGGCTGCGACGGTGGCGCGAGGGGTGGGTGACGGCGGAGTGGTGGCGGGAGTGTTGAAGAGGCGCGGGTCAGCAATTGCGACGATGCGTTTGGTCGACCGGAGACTCGTCTCTCCGTCAAATGTCGCGTCAGATTTGGTGCGTCCCGGGGGAAGGAAAGTGACAGCTGGTCCGAAAAAGCCCATCCTCGTTCGGGATGACCGCCGCGGGAGACACGTTTCTTGACCAGCCACGCGCTCGTGCGTGGTACGCACCTTCTTGGAAGTGCACCTGCGGTCGACCGCGTCGGGCGACGAGCGTGCACGGGTGTCTGAGCGTGCCAAAGGGAAGGGACGGGTCCAAGAAGACGAAAACGCTCGGAGGGGTACGAAAACGGCACTTCTGTTTCGCGCGATTTCTGTTTCGATCGCCATCATGTTTTTGACGATAAAATGTCCACGTCGTCGATCACAGACCCCACTCGCGCGGCGACGATGTCGTCGTTCGCGATGCGTGCGGCTCCGACACGCGCGTCGTGTTCGTTCGCCGCGCCCTCGACGCGACCTGCGCGCCTTGATGTCCCGCACGGTCGCGGGTCAAAGCTCCGCACCCGCGCGCTTACCCCGGAAGTTGAGAAGATGTTCTTCATCTTGGGCGTCTCGCCTGGTGCGTCTCAAGAAGCCACAAAGAGGGCGTACAAGCGGTTGGCGAAGCAGTACCACCCTGACGTGTGCGACGCCCCTGACGCGGATACGCGGTTCGCGGAGATATCCAGCGCGTACCAAACGCTGATGGCGGAGAAAGGCACGTTGGCGAACGTGGGGAGCGAGGTTTGGAGGGCGAAGTGGTCGCAGCAGCTGCAAACGATGGGGCAGGTCGAACGCGGCGCGACGACGATGAACGTGCGGCGGCGGCGCGTGGTCCGTAGCAACGCGCAGCCGAGCGGTTCAGAGCAGAGTGAAAGCTCTGGAAACGACGCACGACACGTGGAAGATCTGGGAAACCCTTTGGACAGTGACGAGAAGGACGACGAAACAAATCCTTACTCCGCGGATTCCGAGTGGCGGCGCGAGCGGGAGATGCGAACGGCGGTGCGCGCGCAACTGGGCGGGTTGCGCGACCGGACTCGGCGGCGGCGCGTGGTGACACCGCCGCAGAAGGGAAAGTTCAAGGAACCGTTCCTGGAGCAATCGCGAACCGCACACGACGACGAGTGGAACCACTCGGTGCAGTGAATTTAGGGAAGGCAGTAGTAAGAATTAGTAGTGAGCGCGCGTGTAGATATGCGACAAGTATTATTGAGTCTCTAGCCAATCGCGGAATTATCAGGTTCATCAGGCGCGCCGTTCGATTTTGCCCAGATAAGCACGTCATGATGCCCATTCTCACGCGCCCGCGCGATCGTGTCCTTGTCCCACGGGCAGCCGTTCGTACGTAACCACTGCAGCACCTCGAGGTGTCCGCTCCTTGCCGCGCACGTGTTCTCGTTCCACGGGCATCCGTTCGCGCACGACCACTGCAGCACCTCGAGGTGCCCGCCCAGAGCCGCTCTCAAGCACATCCTCTAATTCCACGGGCAGTCGTTTGTGCGCGCCCACTGCAGCACCTCGAGGTGCCCGTTGTTCGCAGCCAACGCGCACGTCTCCTCGTCCCACGGGCAGTCGTTCGCCTGTGCCCACTGCAGCTCCCTTGAGGTGTCTGCCTTCCGCCGCCCCACGGCACGTCTTTGCGTCCCCCGGGCATCCGTTCGCGCGTGCCCACTGCAACACCTCGAGTTGCCCACCCCTTGCTGCCGCCCAACAAGTCATCGTGTCCCACGGCCAACCGTCCGCGCGCAACACCTTCAACTCATCGAGCTGTCCGCTCCTCGCCGCTGCCTCACAAAAGAGTTCTTGACGCGACAGGCGACCTTGTCGTTGCCAGCGCTCCAATGCGCTCAAACATCCGAGCGCTACGGCTGCATCCTCGCCAAGCTCCTGAAACCGAAGCCCCGTCGCCGCCACCGCGTCGCACATCGCGCGGCTCACCGCTGGGAGCCGTGCGAGGTCGGCGGGATCGTCGAAATGCTCAGATCTGAGAATGTGCGTGGCGACGAGGTGGTCGAGGAGGCCGGGGATGGCGTCTTGCGCGTCGGCAAGGCTCGTGAGAGTGTTGGCGGTCGCGTTATCACCGTTCGCGCCAGTCATGGCGGTATGCGCTGCGTCGGAAGACAGTACGGAGGGTGGCGTGTGCGCGTCGTTGTATGTCGTGGCTTCCGAGAAAGCATTCGTGGTTTTAGGGTTAGTGTTTCCCTGATGACAATGAAAAGATTTCTGTTTAAAATCCTCCATCCATCCATCCTACGTCTACATCCATCCATCCACCCTCCATCCGTCTAGGACATGTACGCGAACCTCGCCTTTACGAACACGCTCGCGGCGTTTGTCACGCCTTGCAGTTGGAACATATCGGACACTTCTTTGTTCGCGGCGACCTCCGCGACGCGCAAATCGAACCCGCCTAGAAACTCGCCTGTTGCGGTTTTGTGGTTCACCGAAAGCGTCATCGTGTCGCCTTCCACGACGTTGAAGAAAAGAAACTCCTCGTCCCAAACCGGGGATTTGGTTTTCTCGACAAGAGCCTCGGTGGTGTAGCTCTGCCCGGCACACCGCACCGTCGCGACCGGGTTGGGGAGCTTCAGCTCGTTGTCCCTCAGAACGCGCACGCCCCTGGTGACAAACACGGTGAGAATACCTCTGCGCTCAGATGGCGGGTCTACCCCCGTGGGCGACTTGACATCCGGTCCTGACTTGACCTTCTCCGCGACATTGTCCTCTTCTGAATCCGAATCGATTTTCGCCACCGGGTCGATTGCTTTGCGCGCCGACGCCTGGCTCGCTTCTTTCGTAGCGAGTTCACCTTTTTGCGAGTCATCCGCCACGTCCACCGCCCCCAAAGGTTTGTACTCGATCGTGCACGTCAGCACGGGCACGCCGTCCGTGTGGGAAGCGGGCGGGCGCAGCGCACAGTCCAGGGCGTTGACCCTAAGCGTCGACAGTTCAAGCGCGTGCTTCTCAAGCGCCAGTTCGTGTTCCTCCGCGATGTCCGCGAGAACTCGTGGCGACGCCCCCGGGGAAACGTCGCGCGGCGCCGGAATCGGGGTGAGGTAAAGATCAGGGTCCCCCAACGGTATGTGCAGCGTGGTGAACGCGTTACCATGGTGGCCGGCCTGTGCGACTAGCCGTCGCAGCGGGATCTCGCACCGCCCGAGTTCTTTCAAGTTGCCGCTCAACACAACCGCGGTGAAAGTCGAATCATTGTTGGTCAGGAAGTGGTGCGTCTCGTCCCACGTTGGTTGGTCGGCTGATTTTGAAGTCAACGAAATCTTACGCGAAACCCTTGTGTTGAGCTGCACGATGTACCGCGAGGACGTGAGGATGGGAATCTGCGGGAAGGATACCCCGCTTTTCTTCTTCGAAAAAGAATCGCGCGACCCAGACCCGGCGCTCATCCCCGACCCTCTCAACTTGCCTCGTTCAGAAAACCCAGCCCCGCTTATGTTCGTCACCTTGATCATCCCGCTCGACGGTTTCTCCACCCCCCCGTTGTCCATAATGGGAATCGTCATCTTCGCAGGGTACACCAGCATGGGTGATACGAACTTCCACAGCACGAACCTCAAAACTGAGTGCATGCCTGGCAGGGACATCAGGTCTATCCCGGGCGGAACCGTCAGCCCGAAATCGGCGTGCTCGGGAAGCGACATCAGCGAAACCTCCAGCCCGCCCAGGCACGGCAATTTCGCGACCAGCGGGGTGAAGGTTACCCTTAGGTTCGCCCGTAGCTGCAGGTCGTGAACCCTTATCGGAATTCGAACCCCGAACACGTACGCGGTTAATACGATATCAAGCCCGGTAGCGAGAACAACCTCCAACTCCAACATCACGTCTTCCGAACTACTTCCCATGACCTTCACGCCGCCCACACACGGCGGCGTGGGGCCGAGGGTTACCTTTTCGAACCCGATCCAGGAAACCAACGGCGGAACCGACGTGCGCAACACCGGCTCCAAACTATCCTTGATCACTTGTGACACGGACGTGTCCACGTGCGGCCACAGCGCGTCCAACAAGTTGTTCAGCCAACTCGCTCGGTCCACATCTGGTTCTTTCGTCCACCGAGGGAGATGCCTCAACGCCTCGGCCAACACGTCTTGGGGGATGGGAAGCGGAACGGGCTTGGCATCCGCGGTGCCTGACTTGGCGGCCGCTGCCGCGCTTTTGGCTTTGGCGGTGGCCAACGCCGCCGCGTCCGCGGACGCGAGTGACCCGCGCGACCCCGCCACCAGTAGGCCACCGAGAAGCAACCCAATGCACGTACCGAAGATGTAAACTGAAAAAGTGCTGGCGATCTCGTTCAGGAGCCAAACCAGTGCGAGAAAAACGGGCGCCACGACCGGTCGTACGATGCCAGACACGGTACCAGCCGTGGCGCGGACCTCGCCGAGGGCGCCAGCGACGCCCATCTCGAGGGTGCGCGGCGAGTTGTGAACGCGACCGCGACCACGATTCTTCAAAATTGTTGTTTTCTGATATACTCGTATGTTCTCAGCTCGATTCCTACGAGAAAGTGCCTATTTTGACCAAAAGCAGTTCGACACCAGACGGGCTCGCCGGCAAAGTTCGAGGCGCGTTGAGTCATGAAACGTGACGATTGACAGAGTGTCCGCTTTGTGTTATCGAAAGAGTGTCTGTTTTGTATTTCAAAGATCAAGACTTCTTGGGGTTCTTTTTTTCTGAACCCGAAAACACGTACTCGCGGAGTCGCCCGAGCCCGCGCCGCAGGTTTCCCCCGAAAGCCGTCGTGTCCGTGGGTTGAGTACCCTCACCCGGGCCGCCCGATCCGGGCACGGCGGTTTCTTCGCGTAACTCAAAAGAGGGCTCGGCTACGTCTGTGTCACCCGCCCGCCCTGGTACCTCTGGTGTTTCAAGTCGCCTGGGTTCTCCTTTCAAACGCGTCTGGAAAACGTCCCTCGGGGTTTGCGTTTCTCCCTTTGTATCGCCCCCCCGCGTCGTCCGCTGGCTCTGCGTATGCTGTTTCTTCAGCCAAGGGTGGTTCAAAATCTGCGAAGCCGTGAACCGCGCCGCCGGATCGTATCGCAAACACCCGTTGATGAACCGTTTCGCGTTTTCGGAAACGCTCGGCGGAAACGCCGGAACCGCGCCGCGCAAAATACGCTCGTACGTCTGCTCCGTGGACGGGGAGGTCCCTGGGACCTCAAACGGCGCGGTGCCGACTAAGCACTCGTACGCCAAAACGCCTATTGCCCAGCAATCCACAGCAGGGCCGTACCCGGAGATGTCCGCTAACCGCAGCGCGTCCCTCCGCGGCTTGTCGCACCGCACGATTTCGGGGGCCATGTAATCGGTGGTGCCTAACCGCGTGACGCACCTTGTACGATTAACGCCGAAAGTGTCAGTCTTGTATGGGCAATCAGGGAGGCGGAATGAGGTGATTGGGAAATACTTACCTGTTTTTCCGGTAATCCAGGGCGAACCCGAAGTCAGTGAGCAAACACCCAGCGTTGTCGCCGAGCAAAATGTTCTCCGGCTTGATGTCGCGGTGCATCACCCCCCGGTTGTGCAGGTAGTGCACCGCGGACGCGACCGGTCCGATTATTTCGGTAGACGTCCTTTGTTCGTCAAACGTGCCCCCCGCCTCACTCAAAGCGTTGTACACATCCCCCCGCCGCGCGTACTCGTGGATCATCACGACGTCGCCGTTTTCGGTGAAGGATCCGTAAAGCGTCGCGATCGCCCTGTGTTTCGCCGCGGCGTGGATTTCGATCTCGCGTCGCACCTGCGTCATCGTGAACGCGTCCAGTTTCGTACCCAGGTAGCACTTCAGCGCGACGTCCATCCCACTTAGTTTGTGCGTCGCGTGAAACACGTTCGACAGTTTCGAACTCCCCACCCTTTTGCCTATTGAGAAATCGCCGAGGCACCACGCGCGCGGCGCCGGGCCAGCGCGCGGGAGGGCGCAAGGGTAATCTATTTGTTGGTCGTGTGCGCCGTCTTGCGCGGTGTTGTACGTTCCGTGTGTTCCATGCCCTGCTCCATGCACTGCTGCTCTTGCCGAGCCAATACCCGCTACTCTTCCCGACCCGCTCGGGCTCGCTTCCGAAAACCCACGTCCCAACCCGCGTCCTGCCAATCGCGACGCGTCCGCTAACTCGCTCAAGTCGGAAAAAGCGCTCAGGTTGCTGGTTGCGCTGAAGTTTGACGACACGGAGAGCGGTGACGCGGGGGAAACGACGCCGGACAAACCGTTCCAACCCCGTCCGGTTTTTCCAGGAGGTTCCACACCGCCGGCGTCCGCGTGGAACGCAGACGCGAACGCGGACGCGGTAGTCGCAATACCCGCGTCCGTGTCATCCTCCTGGTGCTGCGCGAGAAGAAGAAGATTTCACAAGGAGGCGATGGTAACATTGGTCAGGGACGTTCAACCGCGGATTATTTGTTGCACAGGTCGACATATCGTTTGGACGTACCATGTCGTCCATCATGTCAACGTCCGGGGCCCCGTCCGGGGCGTCATCCATGTCACGCATGTCCTTCGAGCCGGCCTCGCCCTTCGCCGCGTGGGGGAACAACGGCGCGCGTGCCACTCTGAAGACCAGACGGAACGGGCGGATGCCTGCGGTCGGAAAAGTCGCGTTATCATCATGACACATCGACATCGAAAAAATTTGGAAACAGAAGTTTCTCACGCTCGTACGACTTGTGAAGCACACCCCTTCGCAAACAGGCGCGCGCGCGCTGTGGGTTTCGGGTTTTGGGTTTCCCTTACCGGTGCTTTTACACGGGGGATGGGCGATGGGGCGGACGACGGCGGTAAGGCCGCCGCGGTTTCCGCGAAGCGTCGGCGAATCGAGTCGCTGGACCGGCGTTTCGCGGGGAAGGGCGTGAGTGTTTCGTCGACAAATGCCATTTTTAACGATGCGGGGCGGGCCGGGCCGGGCGGCCGCGGCGGCCGTGGGGCGGACCGCGGTTCCTCCACGGACAAACACCGCGGTGGCGCACGCGGTGGCCACGGTGAGCTCCACCTTCACAAAAACGTCCACCGGAACGGGAACGACTCGTCAGCCAGCCGCGGTGCACACAACGGGCGTGCCGTACATCGGGCGGACGACGATACGCGGGCCGGCGATACGATTGCTCCCGACGAAGCGTGGTACGCGCCCCTGACATCTCGCACCATGCTCGGGGTCATCGCGGCGGCGCACGCTACGGCGGTACCGGACGAGTTGAGGGAGCCTGAGGGAGGCACAAACGCGGTCGCGGTGACGAAAATGCACCGGGTTTTGTTCATCGAAGATTCGCTGCGGCGGTTCGCCCGGACCAACAAAAAAGCCGGCGCCGATTGCGAAAGCGTGGTGCGGGGGAAAACCAAAGACAAAGTCGTGCTGCTTGACGCCGCGAACGCGGCGTGTGGTGACTTTGGGAAATGCAAGCATTCAAAAGCGAGTTCAAGGAGTGACTTTGAATTGTCACGAACCGCGCTTCGGGCGGTCGGGGTTGCCGGCGCGCTGACGGCGTCGCAAACGTCGTGGGTAAAATTCGCCCCGATGCGCGACGCGTTTCAACTGTACGTTGACGAAACAATGAAAGGGTTGGGCGATGTTGGGTCGCAGGACGAACCTTCCCTGCGCATTGAAGCTACGTGTCGCATGTACGAACAGCAGGGTAACGAAATCAGAGGCGCCGTTGTGACTGTTTGCGTGTGCCGAGACGTGAAGCTCGTTGGGAGAGTCGGCGTGGTAGCGCGCGTGACGGCGATGGCGATTTTTTTGGTCACCGATTTCGACGCAGCAATAGTCGCGCCTCGCAAAGGGACCTCGTTTCGGTTGGAGCTAACGGTTGGACACGCCAAGAAAAAGACACACGTCACCATCAAAGGGGAAGACGCGTGTGTGTAGTGTGTGTAGTGTGGTATAAATAGCGATTGGAAGACTTTTAGGCGAGGCGATCCTGTGGAAGAAAACACTACGAAAATCGCCACTGCACGTTTTTGCCACTTCACAATCATCGGCATTTTACGTCGCATTCGAAAATCGTCTCCCCATTCCCGGTGTCGCGCGCGTGGTTGCGTCTTCGCGGAGATCAGCGGTGATGCTGCAAGGCGCGCTCATTGCGGTCGCGGCGAGGGCCAAGGAAGCCAAGGCCGCGGTGGGCAGCGCGGTTGGGGAGATTCGCGATGCGCTTGATAATCCAAACTACCACGACGACGAAGACGAGGAAGCGTGGAGCGACGAGGAGGGTGACTCGGGAGTTGCCGACGAGTCTACGGCACCGCCACCGCGCGTGCATGTCGGTGCTACCGCCGGTAACGGTGCCGCGCCGGCACCCGCGGGGGGCGCGCTCGCGGCGCTTCGCGCGCGACTCGCGGCGGAACGCGAGCGCAAAAAAGCCTCGGACGGCATGGAGGCGAATGCGGGAGTCCCATTCGCGAAACCGGAAGTGTCGCAGCAAGCGGTACCGGTACTCCCCACACCACCGCAACCCACCCCCGGGCGGCCGAGTGTTCCATTCGTACCGCCTCCATACCCAGTTGAGATAAAACCTGTGCGGAGTGAAACGAAGCCACCCGAGCGCACACCGGGTGACGCTCAGACGACGTCGTCTCAATCGCCGCGGCGCGAGTCATCGTCGTTGACCGCGTCGCGAAGCGAGTCGTCGTCGAGCCACGTTGCCGGCGACGACTCCAAGCTTGCGTCTCAGCTCACGGACGCGCGTGGAATAATCGTCGAACTGCAACGGTCACATGACTACGCTTCCACAAAACACGCCGAGCAGTTGAAACTGAGTGAACAAAACACGCAGTTGGCGCTGCGGGATTTGTCCATCCAAAAATTTGAAACCGAAAAGAAGGAGAAGGAACTTTTGAAAATGCGGAGACACTTGCTTGAGATGGAAGCGGAGGATGACGCCAAGGAGGATACTTTGCGGGAACGCGAGATGGCGTTGTCACAACAGGCGGAGGCTAGCATATCGACTGCGGTTGCGACGAGTTTTGCAACCGCGAAAGCCGCGGAGCGAGACTGCGAGATTCTTCGCGTCGCGCTTGCGGCGAAAGATTTGGAGCTGGCGAACCTTCAAAAGGCGCTCGCGCATTTCGACGACGAACGGGATGAGTCAACGCGTCTGGTTGTTGAGGCTGTTTTGTTACGGGAAAACAATGCGCGAATCGCGGCTGAGCTCACCGCGGAGCGCGCCGTCGTCGCCGCCGCGTCTGAAAAAGTTTGCGCGGCGGAGAGAAAGTGTGTTCAACTCGAAAAACACGCGGCCGCGGCGGACGCGGCGGCGCAGAAGAGCGTTTCCGAGGCGTCGCGGGCTCGGCGAGCTTTGGCGGAACACGCGACGCGGGCGGTGACGATGGCCAGCGACAGCAGTGAGCAAATAGACAGACGCGTGGTGGGTAAGCTTCTCGTGACGTATTTCGAACGCGAGCGAAGCGTGGACGTATTGGAGCTCATGGCCAGGGTCCTAGGGTTGGGGGAGGAGGACAAGACGAAAATAGGCGTGGGGCCACTCGCGACGCGCCACCGGAAAGGCGTGTTGGGTGCGGTGGCTGCAGCGCCCGGGAGGCTGGTGTACGGCGCCCTAGGTTTAGCCGGAACGGTCGCTAAGGTGCCGTTCGCGGTGGCGGAGACGTACAAACCGGAAAGTGATACCTCCACCGTGGCGGACCAGTGGGTCGATTTTCTGTTGCAGCAGATGGACGCGGAGGATGGGGAGAGCGGGTAGACGTGGGGAGACTTGTAGAGTGTTTTTTATCCAAAGCGTGTGTAGCTTAACCTCGTTTGAGACTATAGAGGTAAGTTCAATGGTACGTATAAGGCAGTCGTATTACAAAGCGTACCTCGCGGCTTCCGGAACACCAAAAAAGAATCGCGATCACGCAGACACACGCAATTCGTGAGACGACGACGACTCTCTCGCCGCGAGCCTCCGCTTCCGTCGCATGTAGTTGCGATGGATTTTCAGGCACGCGCCGCATGTTTTTTTTCCCTCCGCGAAGTGCTCGTGCGTGAGGTTCTTTTTGCAGGACTTGCACAGGCTGAGGGTGGGAATGCGGGACGTAAACCCTCCTAAACCTTCAAACAGAACGTCACTGAACAAGGTGTCCACGTCGAAGCCGGGGGTGGCGGGCAACAGGAACGAGGCACTCGGGGGTACCTCGATCTGCGGCAGAATCGTGGACGTGGCGGCCATCATGGCGAACGTCGTGGCGACACGTGCGCCGCGCAAGTGCGGCACGGTAGCCGAACAAGAAAAGAGTCTACGCCCGGTCAGCACGCGTTCGGTACGCGTGAATGTTCGACAAAATTTTGGAATCGCCTCTTGCTTCAAAGAAGCGCTCCACAGCGTCCATCCAAATTGGGCGCACTCGCGCTGACGCCGTGCCGATGGCAACCGTGGAGCGCAACGTGTACGATGAGAAAACCATGAGTGTCTTGGTCACCGGCGAGCCCGGCACGGACGAAGCGGAAACGTTCCTGCAAGATAAGCTGTGCGAACAAGGCTTGAAAGGTACGGGTCTGGCTTGCGGGTGGACTGACACGCATGACTTAATCCGGGATTTTGATGCGGACATCACCGGACATCACCGCCCGGACATCCCGTATCCCCACGCGTACCACTCGTGATCCCCACGCGTACCCGAACCTCCAACCCGTGTTGAAACCCCCTTGACACCCTCGTTGACCCCACCAACAACACCCGCAAACGTAAAAACACAAAACAGTCATCGAGGTCTACTCCGAGTGGGCGGGCCGGTGCCTTTCCGTGTTGCCTTTGATGAAGCGGTTGAAACTGGAGAAGGTACGCGTGTTGTGTTTACCAAATCCCGCCGACTGCGAATGTTTGCCCATACAAGACTGACACTTTTCTTTTCCACAATCAGGATTACGAACAAGCGTGTTTCGTGATGTTACACTGCTGCGCGGAGTCGCACCCGCTTCTGGAGGAGTTCCGCGGGAAATCGATGCCTCACTTTTTGTTTTTCAGGAACGGCGTGAGGAAAGCGCTGGTACTGGGCGCGAACATGCCCGCTATCGAGAAGTATGTCATCGACTACACCCCGTTCGGACCGGAGACGGATGACTTGGAAGAAAACCCGCAGCTGAAGCGGCGGCGGGAGGAACGCGCTGAGTCGGCGGCGCGAGCCGCGGAGACGCTGGCGAATTAAGTTCCGTCAAACAACGTGGGCGTTAGTTTAAGAGAATGGTGAGAAGTACTGTTTAAAGGCGTACGGATCTAGCCGCACTAGTTAGCTCGATGTTCGTAAGAACAAAAAGCTAATGGTGAGAAGTAACGCTGTGTAAGTGAGTTGGTGTGGGGTACTTGAGCGGGTGCTTCATGTTAAACATCCGACTGCTACCCTACATCTTGCTCCCCTGGTTCCGCACCACGTTTTCCCATTCCTTCATGGCTTGCCTTACCCCCAAATCCATCATGATCTCCTCGCTCCCCCCCGGAATAGCGTACGCCCGGACGTCCCGGTACAAGCGCTCCACCTTCTCGCCCTGCCCCCCCCGGACGTACGACGCGCCTCCGAAGATCTGCGCCGCCTCACGAGCGCAGTACTCGAAAACCTTTGTGGACTGATACGATAAAAAAGAAAGTGTCAGTCTCGTATGGGCAATCAGTCCGCGGAATGTGGTAAATGGAAATACTCACCTGCACTTTCGCGAGCGCCGTGATACCCGCCAGCGCCTTAGCGCTTTCGGTTTTGGGCATCGTGCACATCTGGTAGGTGATGTTTTCCTGGATTGAGAACGAAAAGTGTCAGTCTTGTATATCGCGATGTATGGACAACAGTCACCAGCTTCGGTAAACTAGTCGTCCGGGATTTGGGAAAGGCCCTCCGGCCGCACGTACCATCTGGTGGTGCGTGGCGTCGATTTGGCGGATCATGTCCGCCAGCTTGGCCCGGATCACAGGGTGCTCGATTAGCTTTTTGCCGAACGTCCGCCGTTTGTGCGCGTACAGAAACGCTTCTTCGTAGCACACCCTGGCGAACCGGTTCGCCTGCACCACGAACCCCCAGCGCTCGTGGTTGAAGTTGTGCATGACGTACCCGAACCCGGCGTTTTCTTTCCCGATCAAGTTCGCGATCGGTACTTTGACTTCGTCGAAGGTCACGAACGACGTCCCGCTCGCCCACACCCCCATGCAGTCCATGCGCTTGCACTCCACGCCTTTGAATGTTTTTTCGATGACTAACAGTGAGATGCCTCCCATCCCGGGCCCGCCCGTGCGCACCGCCACGGTGAAGAAGTCAGCCCAGACTCCATTCGTGATCCACTTCTTTTCGCCCGTCACCGTGTAGTACGTCCCGCACGCGCTTTTCGTGGCGGCGCACCGGATGTTCGCTGAGAGACGATAAAAAGAAAGTGTCAGTCTCGATCGCGCATTCAGTCGGCGGAATGTGGTAAATGGGAAATAATACTTACCCACGTCCGATCCCGCGTACGGTTCGGTGATGCACAGACAGATGGTGCCTTCTCCTTTTAAGACGGGCAGACCCACCCGGTACCGCAAATCCTCGCTCCCGAAGTTCAGCACGGGGGGTAACCCGATGTGCACGCCCTCCAGCAATCCCCACAGCACGCCGCCGCTGCCGCACCGGCCAAACTCGTCGAGGATGATGAGCTCGTGGAAGTAGTCGAAGTTTTCGGGTGGCTGGATTGACAGTTTGTGCCCCAAACCCCCTGCCCACGGCGCACCAACCACGCCGGGCAAAATTCCCGCTTCGTACGTCTTCTTGTACAAATCGAGAGGGAGCGATTTCTTTTCGTCCCAATGGTGCGTGTGTGGAAAAATTTCCCGCTCCACGAAATCGCGAACCTTCGCCCGGAACGCCACGTGCGACGCGGTGTAGTACGGGGAGTTGAACTTGCCGTACCAGGAAGGCTGGTTTTGTTTTGGGTGTGAAGAGGAGGGTGTGAGCACGGTAGGCAGAGGGTCAGTGAGGACCGCGGAGGGAAGCGAAGCGGAAGTCGAAAGCGAGAATCACAACTCGAGGTTGTTACCCTGAAATTGGACTGGGGTCTTCCAAACACACGGGCACGCACGTCACCGAAAGGCACACCCTCGCCGAACGGGTCTGTTTTTGAAACAGACATCGCTTGTGCCGTGTCCGGCGCGCCGTGGGACGTCTCGATGCTCTGCAAGGACATCGAGTGCGACCCCCGAAGTGAGGGACGAGGACACGTCGTTACTTGTAAAGTCCTCGTCATCGTTTTCTTTTGGTGCGTCCGACGTTCGCAAAACAGGATTTTTTTCAAAGAGCCTCTTCCGTCTTCCCGTGGTCGTGGTCCTTTCGTCAGTCTCGCCGCGCGATGACGCCCCCACCGCTGCCGTCCCCGCGATCGCCCTCGCGCGGCGCGTTCTCCAGCAAACCGCCCGTGCCACACCCCAACTCCCTGTTCACCAAGCAATGCAGGTTCTTCGCTCGAGGCTTTTGCCGCGAAGCGGACAAGTGTACGTTTATTCACAGTATTCACAACGAGGGCAGTTCAAAAACGCGTGACACGCGTGACCCGCGTGCGTCGAACGTGTGCTTCGACTTTCAAAACTACGGGGGGTGCTCTCGAGGCGACTACTGCAGGTTCTCCCACGACCTCGACCCCGTGGGTAACGACGCGTATCCGTGCCGCGACTTTCAACTCGGCGAGTGCGCTCGAGGAAACGACCCTCGAAAAACGCAAAGGTGTCGGTATTTCGGAAAGGGAAACCTGATTTGCCACCGGGGCGACAAGTGTCCTTTCCTTCACCAGCCCAGCGGTCGCGTGATATCGCACATCGCGTAACGCAAAGGAGCGTACGGTACGACAGGTCTTAAAACGCTAAAGACTTGGCGATACGTCGTGTCAGGACTTTCAAGGGTAACTAGCCGCGTAAAGGTTTAAAAAGCAACGATTTCGAATAAATGCCACCTTGATGACCTTACACTACTCCTACAAACAATTCCTCACACTACTCAAACTAAACCACCCCTTGCTTCGTGGAGCCAGTGGGTGCGTTCGTTCTGCCATCCGTCACCTCTTGCGCCGCTCGTTCTTCCCGTCGCTTTTTCAGCGTTTCAATCGACACCCCGCGCAACTCGCGGCGGTAATAAAGCAGCCAGTTCGCCGCCTGCGCCCGGCGCGTCATGTTCGGCGTTAGCCCGTCCATCTTGTATCCCTTCCACCCGTAGTGCTTCAGTGTGGTTTTAATGCCTTGCTTGTGCTCCTGCTGCACCGACCTGGTAAGCGCACCCACCGCGGCTTTCACGGGGGCGTCTATTTCAGGGAAATACTTCCTGGTAACCCCGATCACGTCCGGAGGCGTTGGGTAAGCGGCCGCCCATTTCGGAAACACGTTTTCCGGACTCCAAACCTCGCAAACCTCCAACGTTTCCGCATCAAGGTCCGTGGATGCGGTGTATCCCAAGCACTGCCACACAAGTTTGTTCACCTCGGCGTCGCTGATTTGCGACAGCACGATCTTTAACAGCACTTCGTTGGATATGGGGTCCTGCCCGTCCGCCCCAGACCACGCAGGGGCGCCGAAAGATGACTCATCGGGAGGCGGGTCATCCGGTAACGTGGTGTCGTCCGCCGCCGCGGTTACGATCGTGCGGTGACGCGCGTGCGGGTGCGACACGCCACGCGCGAAACCGCGAACAGCAGCCACACCTCTGCGCGCGGCCAGACTGGCACGCGGCGTCTGCGCGCGGTGCGCCGACGCTACGGGGGTCACGACGCACGACGCCATCGCACGCGGCAGTGAATAGCGCGACTGTCGGGAGGTTCATCAAAATCAGCAGGGCGCTCGTCGACTTTTTTTACGGCACCCTGGTTTTCGGCCCGACACAACACACAAAGGGTAGCGGTGATGCTCGCGTCGGCTTCCGCGGCCGCGGCGTGCGGTGCCGCGCGCTTGTCGCGTATCGGCACGTCGGCAGCGGCGAGCTCGTCCCCGGTACGCGCCACTTCATCACGGCATCGTCCCCGTGTTTGTGCGCGGCGTGATCTTTCTTTTCGGCGGTCGGATTGCAGCGGCGTCACTTTCTCGGAGGTTTCGGTTTCGATGTCTTCCCCAAGACGCTGTGTCGTTCCGATACCACACGTCACCGTCGTGCCCCAAGCGTTCGTCGGTGTCGCGTCGTCATCAGGAGGCGTCTTGGAGCTCGTGGCGCTCGTGGCGAAATCGCTCGTCGCCGCGCTCGTCGCGGCATACGTCGCGGTGGCGTTGAAACGAAAAGCGTCCGAGGATTTCCTTCCTCGAATTTTTCAACCGGCGTCAACGCGCATGGCCGCTCTCCTCGCGGCGACCCCGGCGCTGCACGGCCCAATGCGCCCCCCTTTTCTTCTGCACACCTCCGCGGTGCAGCTTGTGTTTAACCTGCTGAAGCAAAGGCTTGATCGAAAAGCGGAATTCGAGCGGGAATTGATTTGTCTTCGCGACGGCGGCGAAATCGCAATCGACTGGCACGTCCCAAAC
>Ga0222633_1000557_pt1 | contig 31492 bp, 35 predicted proteins | sample AntAcemetageno48_FD_179816 | JGI IMG/M metagenome (GOLD analysis project Ga0222633, IMG submission 179816) | Saline water microbial communities from Ace Lake, Antarctica - #48 | ecosystem: Environmental > Aquatic > Non-marine Saline and Alkaline > Saline | place: Antarctica: Ace Lake | collected...
GACCAGCACCGGCACCAGCACCAGCACCAGCACCAGCACCAGCACCAGCACCAGCACCAGCACCAGCACCAGCACCCAGTGACATGCAGTGGGGTGAATTTGTGGCGAAGATTACCGGCGCACAGAGTGCCAAGACGATCTCACCACAGGACACCCATGCCGCTCACTCTGCGCTCGGTGTTGATTCGTTCTCCATGCTGATCAGTCGTAACGAATTGTGGCCGCAAATTCTGACCACGTTAGGTGTGGAATGAGCTTCCTACAACCCTCATCGGCTGATATCTGGGTGCATTGTGGGGCTAACCCACTCTATGCGTCCATGTATCCTGAACCCGAGACTGAAGACACCAAGGAAGGTGAGGCCAGTCACTGGGTAGTGGCAACGGTGTTGACGAGCTACATCACAGGTGACGGTTTAGTGTTAGCATCCGATCTGACTGGTGAGGAAGCACCGAACGGTGTGATCATCACGCAGGAAATGATAGAAAACGCTCAAGTCTGTATTGATGATGTACTGGATGTCTGCCAGGAATTCGGACTATTAGCTGAGTTACACATTGAAGATGTGCTGACCGTCCACTCTATCCACTCGCAGCTTGAAGGTCGTCCCGACATCTGGGTATTCGATAAGAATCGCAGTGTGCTGTACGTCTGGGATTACAAGTATGGTCACAAGAGCATACCGGCTGACAGTTATCAGAATAAATGTTATGTCAAGGGTGCGCTTGAGATTATCAATCTGCCTGACGATCATGTTAAGGTTGATATGAGGGTAATCCAACCTCGCAGTTATAACGATGAAGGTCCGATTAAATCATACACCTGTAAGGCGAGTGATCTCAGGGCTGACTTCAATAAACTGGAAATCAAGGCGCACGAAGCCTGTAGCAGTAGCCCTAACACCACATCGGGTAACCACTGTCAGTACTGTCCGGGGCGTCACGCATGTAAGTCGGCAGGGCTGGCGGCGATGGGCGCACTGGATTACACACTGCAGGCAGTACCGCAAGTGTTGTCGGGTGAGGGTTTGTCGTTCGAGTTGACGATACTTAAACGTGGCTTGAAGGCGATGGAACACAGGCTGAAAGGCTTGGAGACTGACGCTCTGAGCCGTGTGACAAAGGGCGAACTGGTGCCAGGCTATGGGACCAAAGAAGGTAAAGGTATTCGCAAATTCGCCGGTAAGGTGGAAGATGTGATCGAGTACGGTGATCTGGTGGGTATTGATTTACGCGCACCGCTGAAAACCATTTCACCTTTTGAGTTAGAAAAGAGAGTCAAGAAAACAGCCTTCGACATGAAGTTGCTCGACGGTTTCATTCAACAGGATTCTACCGGCATCAAATTGGTGGTGAAGGATGAGTCTGATGTTATCAAAGCATTTACGAGGAAATCATAATGCGAATAGGAAACGACAAAGTAATTATTGAGAATTGCATTCTTTCATGGGATGGGTTACGAAATCCTGATGTCACAACTAAGAACGACGGTAGCGGTACGATTACCAAACACAACGTATCCGTGTTGGTGCCGGGTAACTCACCAGTGATTGCCGAACTGACTGAGATTGCCAACAAGCAATTGAATGAGGGTATTTTCAGAGGTACGTTGCCACCTAATGGAAACTGGCCGCTGGACAAGCAAGCTGATCCTGCGAAATTTGGCTCTCAATACGCAGGTTATGTGATCATTGGTGCGGGAACTCAACGCGGTGTACCGCCTATCTTGGACGCTAACTCTGCTGAGTTGAGCATCATGAGTTGTGGACAGCAATTATACCCTGGTTGCATCGTCAGCATTCTGGTTCACGCTTACGACTACAACAACGTACAGAAGGGTGTATCGTTCGGTCTGGACGGCATTCAGATTGTAGATCCGTCAGCGCCACCCCTACCAGTCGGTGGCGGCATGAGTGCCGGTGAAGTCGCTAATGCTTTCGGCGCACCAGCACCAGCACCAGCACCAGCACCAGCACCAGGCACCGCTCTCCCTGCGCCCCCAGCCGCTCCTGCGACTAACTTCACACGGATGACTGAGCTTGCGGGCGGTGCCACCTATGAGTCGTTTATCGCGGCTGGATGGACAGACGAAACGCTAGTGGCTAACGGCTATATGTTGCCGTCTTAATGACTGACGCCGTATATGACATTGAAACATATCCGAACGTCTTTACGTTTGGTGTGTCAGAAGGTCGTCAGATGTTTGTGATCTCACCGTGGCGGGATGATCGAGATGCATTGTACGACTACCTGATTGCCAGGTCACGCGACCCGTCATTCAGGTTGGTCGGATTTAACAATGTCGGCTTCGATTATCCCGTCGTTCATGAGTTCATGAATATCAAAGTCGGCTATGAGATGGAGTCTGCCGCCACATTGGTGGATGCTCTCTATTCAAAAGCCATGCAGATTATCGAAGGTGATAATCGTTGGGAGAATATCATACCGCCTTGGGAGGTACGTATCTCGCAAGTTGACCTGTACATGATTCATCATTTTGACAACATGGCACGTGCGACTTCACTCAAACTGTTGGAATTCAATATGCGGCGACCGTGTATTGAAGACTTACCGTTCCCGCCAGGTACCGAGTTGCGCGAGGAAGATTTACCGGTACTGATTGACTACAACTGGGAAGACATCGACGCGACTGATGACTTCCTGTCCAGATCCAAGGATATGATTGAGTTCCGTGATCAAATGTCATCGACGTATGATCACGACTTCACCAACTATAACGATACTAAAATTGGGAAGCAGTACCTCATCATGGAATTGGAGAAGCAGCAACCAGGTTGCTGCTTTTCACGCGATGAGAGTGGTCGCCGGTCCCCCAACCAGACGCATTATGATGGTTTGCTACCGCTCTCATCCGTGATTTTCCCCTACATACGATTTCATCACCCAGAGTTTCAGAGGATACTACGATGGTTCAACTCACAAAACGAAAACGTGGAGCCTCACGTTTATGCTGAAATCAATGGTTTCAAGATTGGACCGTTCGGTGTCGGTGGTTTACACGGCTCGATAACCGATGGGACTATTGGCTGTACACCTGATACGGCTATCATTGACATTGACGTAAAGTCTTACTACCCAAACCTCGCCATTAAGAACCGTCTGTTCCCAAAGCATTTGAGCGAACGGTACTGTGACATCTACGAAGACATCTACGAGCAGCGCAAGTCCTACCCCAAAAATCACCCCATCAACAAGGCGTTGAAGTTGGCGCTCAATGGTAGTTTTGGTGATAGCGGTAGTCCGTATAGCCCGTTCTTCGATCTGTCCTACCTGTACGGTACGACGGTCAACGGTCAGCTTCTACTGTGTATGCTCATCGAGTACCTGGTGCCGATTCCCGGACTGGAGATGATTCAGGTAAACACTGACGGCATCACCGTAAAGATTCCACGCAATCAGATTGGGCGCATGCATGAGGTAATGGACTGGTGGCAGTCGTACACACAACTGGAACTTGAAGAAGTTGAGTACAATCGTATGTGGATCAGGGATGTGAATAACTACATCGCTGAGACTATGAGCGGTGAGATTAAACGTAAAGGTGCCTATGAGAACTTACCCCCTGCAGAACGTAACCCGGTGGGCTGGCATCAGAATCTCAGCGCGATAGTCGTACCGCTTGCAGTCGAGGCGCATTTCACACGGGGTGTCGATATTCGGCAATTCCTGGAAGGTCATCAGGACACAATGGACTTCATGCTACGCACCAAAATACCGCGCAGCAATCAACTGATGCTGGGCGACGAAAAGCTGCAACGAATCACCCGCTACCTGATTACCAAAGAGGGTAGTCAACTGGTTAAGATCGCACCGCCTACAGTCGGGTATCAGGTGGGTCAATGGAAACGGGCTAACAGCCTGACTGATGCCCACTACCAGAGTGTGATCAGTGAGTTGAGAGATGATGGTACTGAACTCGATTCTACCGGCTTACCGTGGGATGAACGTATCAATACGAAGAATAAAAGCAAGTACACCCAGCGGGAAACCAGTATAAACACTGGCTGGAACGCGACACCGTTTAATCGTTTAGACGGTCCGATAGATCGCAGTATAATAAACTATGACTTCTACCAGCAGGAAGCGGAGAAACTATTACTATGACCACAATTGCATTCGACGGGAAACTACTAGCGGCTGATACATTGATTATCGAGGGTAGTGTGATTATCGGCTACCAACCAAAAGTCTTTAAGGTGAAAGGTGGTTATATCGGGGGTGTTGGTCGGGCAGATGATATTTCAGCTTACGTCGAATGGGTGCGTGGTGGCTTTGGTGAGAAACCTGAACTGACGGAAGGTGAAGATTTCATCGGAATGTTCATCACTAATGGCGGTCAGGTGTTTGAGTACGGTGAAAAGCTAAATGGTTTTGCACTACCGCCTGGAATGTACGCATGGGGTGCGGGTGGACTGATGGCACTCGCCGCAATGCGGCTGGGTATCTCAGCACCGGATGCAATACAGTTTGCAATCGATAACACGATTGATTCAGGCGGTACGATTGACGTATTTGAGGTAGTTCGACATGGTTGATACGGTAACAATACCCACCCTGGAACTTCAGGCAGCGATGATCCAGTCTGGTGGCAATAAGTCGAAGGCAGCGGAAATTCTTGGCATTCACCGACAAACCTTGATGAAACTCCTGGCTGAAAAGCTAACTACTACGCGCTACGTTGTCACCAGCGCCGTTAACAATACGAAGGTATTTGCGCCTTTCTGGAAAGCCCTGCAGTACTACTGCGATGAAAACGAAGCAGAGTTAATCGTCATCCCGACAAGGTACAAAAACCCTTCCGCAATGAGGATGACAGATCCTATATGGTATGACTCTGCGATTATGTCTCACTTCTGCGAGGTCGAGCGGGAGTTGAATTCCCAGGTGATAGTCATGGGTGACGTACCTATTCAACCGACCGCATCGGACCCACTTTCATCTTTGGACCCACACGCAAAAGGCAAGTGGGCTATCTTTGGTCATCCACAGATTGAAATGCGAATGGTCCCAGCCAGGATGGACAGTACGCCTCCCATGCTGCACACCACAGGGTCAGTGAGCGAAAAGTCATATTCAGCCAGTAAGTTAGGTAAGAAAGCTCAACTTCATCATACCTATGGGGCGGTCGTGATCGAATGTGTAGGCGACAAGGCTTACGTGAGGGAGTTGGTCTCAAACGATTCAGGTGAGTTCTACGACGTTGCTGGTGGAGTTAAGAAATACTCACCCAAAGGTATTGAGGAACTACTACGGATTCCGGCACTGGTGACTGGTGATGAACATATCGCTAACTCGTCTGAACGGGTGATGAATGCGACTTATTACAATAAGGATTCTATTACCGCGATTGCTCGACCGGAGGAAATTTACCGGCATGACGTTTTAGATTTCTTCTCAAGGAATCACCATCACACCGATCCCATCCAGAATTTTGTGAAGTATCTGCAGGGAACCGATGATGTGAAGGCAGAGGTTGAATCAACTATCCGAAAGATCGAGGAAACCACCCCAGCGGATTCAGTGAGCTACCTGGTGGGTAGTAACCACAATGAAGCCCTGGGTCGATGGATGAAGGAATCGAATCCGAAAGTTGATCCGAAAAATGCGCGGTTCTTCCATGAGCTTTCATCAGTGGTTTACCGACTGGCAGAAGAAAAGCTGACGCACAAGATTGACCCGTTTGAAGTCTATGCCCGAGAGATTATGGGTCTGGCCGACAGGGTGAAATTCTTAGGCAGGAACGAAGGGCGAACGGTTGAAGGCGTAGAGGTTTCATACCACGGTGATAAGGGCGCGAATGGTGCGCGAGGATCACTAACGACCTTCGCGAAAAGTTCATCCAAGACAGTCACTGGACACACGCATGGACCGGGAATCAAGAAAGGCGCATGGGGTGTGGGTCATTCAACGGACGGACTGGATTACCAGTCAGGTCTATCCAACTGGTTTAACACTCACTGCCTGATTTATCCGAACGGTAAGCGGCAGTTAATACACGTTTTATCTGATGGAACATGGAGAGCATCATGAGTGATTATCATGCATTTACGGCCAGGTGCTATCGGTGCAATACCACAAGGAATTACGACAGCTTTTATGGATTGCATACGGCAGTATCAATGGGTCAATACGTGATGATCCTTGGCTGTGAGGGTATCGTGTGTAGTGAATGTGCAGTAACGCTGAGAGTCATTCAAGACGAACACATGGCAGTCTGCAAAAAGATTATATCGCAGGAAATCGAAGACCACCGAAAGTCCACCAGCAGCAACGTACTGGAGTTGAAGCATTGAGTCAAACCCGTACCCTGAGTTGGCTGGAAGCTATCACCAATACGTCTATTGGTTTCGGTATCTCATTGCTCACTTGGATATACGTTATTGAACCTGTGCTGATACACTTCGACTTTATTGGCAACAATGGTTTCCCGCTATGGGTGAATACCCTAATTACCGGAACGTTCACAGTGGTATCAATCCTTCGTGGATTCTGGGTTCGTCGGCTGTACGAGTCATACCTGAACAGAAAGCTAACTGAATTATCACATAGAATTGAAGACTGGAGATGTAATCGTGTTACCTGATGACAACCCAAAAACAAAGTTTGGAGTAATGAAGGCACCACTGCATCTTGTACCCCCTATGGCAATCATATGCCTGGCTAATGCGTTTAAAGTTGGTGCTGAGAAGTATGGGGCGTATAATTGGAGAGATAAAACAGTATCCAAGTCAGTGTATTATGGAGCCTGTCTAAGACATATGTTAGCCTGGTGGGACGGTGAAGATACAGACCCTGAAACGGGTAATCACCATCTGGATCATGCAATGGCATGTCTTGCAATTATCAGGGACGGTGAATCGGTTGGTAATATAAACGATGACCGACCGTCTAAAGGGATGGCGGCCAGTGAAATGGTCACTTCTCAACAATCGACACATCTCTAGCTCATATCTACATTTACCCATTACATGGACATATACAAAATGATACCACTACATCAAAAACCGATTGCAGATTTCACACTGAACGAACTATCTCGATACAACACGTTTCGAAAGTCCAAACGGGCTGATATCGTCTATCAGGGTCAGAAGTTCGGCATAGGCTTTTGGGAGACTGTACTGGAAGACGGCCGCAAATTCCCGTTCCTGGCGCTCACTGTGTGGACACCAGATGGCTGGCGAGTACTGGACGTCATGTCGCCCTTATGGGACTTGAACGACCTGAGTATGGATACTGGAGAGCCTAAGAAGGATCTGTCCACCTATATGTGGTGGATAGCTGAGAATTTCAATCCCGTCATCAAGGCATACTTTGAGGAGATCGGTATGGTAGAAGAAGCGACCGGCGTGGAAGATGCAGACGGCGACGGGGAAATCGCTGAATGGGAGAAGGTCGTCGAACTTTTGAACAGGAATCCCAAGATTGTCGATGGGTTCCTTATCCTGGAGGGTGAATTGTGAGAATCATTATCGCACTGGCACTACTGCTATCCCTTGGAGGTTGCGCTGAGTTCGGGGCGTTCAAGTCCGGGGTTGCAACTCACGGGGCCGATGCTTCAGACCAGACGCTGGAAGCAAACCTATGGTATCTGTGCAACGCATCTTCGGTGGGATCGATAAAGCGTAGGTTCAAGACCGTTGAAGAAGTCGCAGCATACAATGTAATTTGCCCCGGCGTATTACCTGGAAGCTAATGCCTCGGCTGCTGCCAGTACTCGTTCCTTATGCGCTCTCACCCGTTCTGGTGTATGCAGTGTGGTGGCGAGTTGTTTCACCAACACATCTTCGTCGTTATCGATAGGATCGCCAGGATGAATGACACTCCGATGTATGGGTGTCGTGAACGTCTGACCGTCCTGCTCAACAATGTTGACGTACCCACGTTCGATATTCCCGGTTACCGGATCAATCGCTATCTTGTGTAATTGTCGTTTCATTTTATGCTACCTCGTATGATCCGTTTAATGTCACCTGACCGATTGTCATCTCTGAAATCAGTAAAGCTGTGGGGCCACCTGTACCATCCCATAGCCACAATTGGACGTAGGACGTGTTGCTGAGTACTCGCCCGACGATATTTCCTGTCGCCACAATGGAAACAGACTGTGCATGAGTAGCGTTAGCGCCCCCAGCATCACCGCTCGCATTAGTAACGGCTGTAAAGGGTAGTCCCATAATATGAGCAAATTGACCGGCTGTCAGTGAACCGACACTATTCACCGTTAGTTTAATCTGGAAGAATACCATACGTCCAATCTTAATATAACGACCTGATCTTGTACCATAAGACTGGCTCTCACCCGTACCGTCAAGACTACTATCAGCCAGGGTGGGTGTAAATGTACCTTCCTCATAGTCGTCAAGCAGTTCAGATGACATCGTGGTGCCATCAGCCGTCGCCGCAAAGTTAATACCCTGACCACTACCCACCACTACGTTAGCACCAGTGAGTGTGATATCCCCACTGGTTGTAATCGTTGTTGCAGCCAAACTACCGGGCGTTGTACCGCCGATGGGACCAGGGGCTTCCAGACGTGCTGTCAGTCCGTCAGGTGTAGCGGCTAGAGTGGCGGCCGTACCTGTTACGTGTTCAGCGTTAGTCGCTAGTTCCACCACCCCGGCTGCTGATGTACTAGCGGCTACGACTACCGCGTTAGCGGTCACATCATTAACCGTTCGTATTGCCGCAGCCGCTGAGTCTTTCAGCACATAACTGGCAATACCCTCGTAGAATACATCTCCTTCAATCGCACCATTGGCGTTCAGAGTGTAGGGGTTTGTCGCTGGTGTGGTTAACGCTGCGTCACTGTAGATAGTAATCTGCGTGTTCGGATCATTATTCACAGTGAACTCAATCGTTCCGGCTGCCAGGGCGTTGCCTGACGAATCCCGGAATACCGGCCAACCTGTATCTGGTCTGTTACTCATTTCCAAATCCTCAATAGTCCTTCCGCTGCTGCCTCACGACCTTCTTCCGTTATATTCACAATAGGTATTAGTTTAGCAATTTCCTTAACTTTCTTCCTCTTTGACATGTCACTTCTTACCACTACATCAATCGCTTTGGCGGCATCACTTACTGCCGGTCCCATAAGGCCGAACAATCGGTGCGCCGTATTATCCATAAAACCGTAACGATATGGGCTGAATAACTGGTACGCATGAGTGAACGGTCCTGGGATAGCCGCCTTGTCGATACCATCCAACCACTTTTGCATGTCATCTTTCTTCCACTGACGTCCGGTGATGAATTCCCGGAGAAACTGGGTGTAGTAGGCAATGGTGGTTGCAGCCACCATACCCCCCATAACTGATGCTTTACGTCCTACAGGAGCCTTACCTAGTTCAGACAATGCACGTTTCATAAACAGATTTGAAAACACTCCTGTAAATGACTTGAATAAAGTCACATTCGTCCAGTGCGGGTCTGAGAATAGTAACGGTCTGGTCGCCGGGTTGGGTGAGGTGACAGCCCATCGGGTGCCGCGACCTTTAGCATTTTCGATAATGTCTGCAAGCGGTCCTTCTTTTGGCATTCCCTGCTTGAACCATTCAACAGCAACATCGGGACTAACACCCAACTCGTTCAATTGCTCGCGATAAAACTTGTTTTTCTTACCGCCTTTGGTTAATGCTTTGGCGTTACGTTCCAACACCGCACTGATTGTGTCGTAAGCGATCATACGTAGTACGTCTGTCAGGGCTTCCAGTCCGGTGGCATGCATAAACCTCGATGTGAGGGTGTTGCCAATAGTTGAAAATCGCGCAGCCTGTGAGGATTGCAAGGTGTTTAGGGATATTTGCCCCAGACTCTCTAACGCTTTCTCCGTTTTCATCTTTGGAATGCGATTCTTACCCATCACCAATCGCTCACCGGTTCTTGCAGCCTTGTTAAATACTGCAATCACACCTTTAGCGTATGCCTTTGGTACGAAACCAAACTGAATAGCAGGTGCCGCAAATTCAGCTAGAGATGCCAATGAGACTAAACCCATGTGAAGTACAGTCTCGTAGTTCGACACCCTACGATTCCACTTCGCGTAAGTCATGCTCTCGATGGGGTTGTATTTATTTTGCAGCGCGTCAGCCACGCTATACACATCTTTAGTTAGTTGCCCAATAGCCCTTAGATCACCTTCGATACCTAACTCTTTAATCGACTTAGCGACAGTAGCGTTTAGTCGTCCCTCATTCGCCCCGAACATACGCGCATACTCCACCCGCCGCGTTACGTTTCGAATATAGCTGGTCATCAAACCTTGAATGTCGTTGACTAACCATTCTTCAGCCGCACGCAATGCTTCTTCCGGTATTTGAACCTTTCGGGATTTCTCAATATGGGCCGCTTTTGACGCACTACCGGGTTGTGCAATTCGACGCGACCAGGCTTCGTGTGCTTTAGGATCAGTCAGTCGCTCGCTGACAATTTCCATGTCAGGTGTACCTTCATTCTCAACGATTCGGCGTACAAAATTTTCAGCGCCAGCCTCTGTGAAATCCATTTTCTCCTGTAGGAATTTTTTAAATCGAGCAGGGGCTTGCTGTATCTTCTCAACGCGCCACACTTGCGGTACATAATCTTTCACATAGCCAACAGCATCCCCGAGTACCGGCTTCACGTAAGTCTCATGCATTACGTCCAGGAACTCACGAATTTCCAGTGCCTTAGCACGAAGATGGGGTGATGCCTTACCTGTTCGCAGCGCCCGAACGATATGCTCGCTGGGTTTTGTTCGCAGACCAAACCGACCTTTCAACGGCTCTAGGATTGTGTCCATCGCCTTAGCGAATTTACCCTGCATCTTCGCGGTCATATCAATCAGATCAGGTGCCGCAGCCGTCTCGATGGCACTAGGTGCATCTGCCCGAGTCGGGGCGTAAATACGATCAGCTATGGCGGCGAGTGATGGTGACTTCCAATCACGTAATAGTTGCACCGGTTTGTAAAATAGCAAACGACCAATAGCTCCAAACCCCTCATGGGGAGTTGTCTTCAAATCCTGAGATTTACCCACAAAGTCTTTGAATGCCTGAAAGCTGGTACCGTTATCGGCAATCGGTGCATCGGGTGTATCGACCATTTTACCGGTCTCAACTTCGACTAACGGTTCTCTAGCCGCAGGTTCCTGTCGCGCTAATACATCGCGTAACGGACTTTTCTTTACCAGATTCACCCCGCCCTTTACCAGATTCACCCCGCCCTTTATAACGGCTGGTGCTTTAAACGGTAATAGCATTGCCGCACCATGTGCTGATGTTAGGCCAATTGCGGCCATCAGTGGGTTTCCGTGTTCAAGGTTAGGTTCAACCAGGTGTTCCTTTGCGGGTTCATCCACATACTTCATGAATCCCTCTTCGATAGCATTGATGAAAGCTTTACCGCCCTCAGTGCGCGGTTCGTACATTGCTACGTCATTTACTGTTTGGTTGATCGACTGAAAGACATCAGCATAACTGTTCACATCTCCCCCGGTACGGATTACCTCTGCTGCGCCGGCCAGGGTGCCGCCTAACGCACCAATCATAGCGGTTCCCATAGACGCTAATCCTTCAGCCGCACCGACTATTGGTGCGGCTAGATCCCCAACCGGCGCAGCATCTCCAACTGGTGTAAAGCCTTCGGGTATTTCTGGCTCATCCACATCCATGAGCGGAGGCGCTGCCAGTTCATCAGCCAGTAACTCGGCGAGTGTACTCATTTTTTAGACTCCATGATCTTCTGCTTGTAGGCTTTAGCTTTCTCTTCATCGGTGTCACCCAGGTACGCGAGTGTCAGTAGTTCTTCTGTCGTCCATTTTGGCATGGATTTTTTGATTTGTTGTAATTCATCCCAGTCCTGACCGATAGTGGCAGCGAGTGAACGCTGTTGTAATTCCTTACCGATATAGTTGCCGTTTTTGGCTGTTAACATAACCGTCAGTGCAAGGTCCATCTTGAAGTCTGAATCGTTACCGCCGAAACTCCCCTCGCCAATCCCGGTAGAATCAATGATGGAATCCGCGATAGTCTCAGCGTCTTCAAGTTTTAATGTAACGGCACCACCCTGAGCGGTCTGAACACCAAGCCCTTCGAGTAACTGCTGTCGGTGGGTATCGCTGATATTAGCGAATTCGCCCTTCTTCTGTTGGACTTCTTGAACCATGCGTAACTTGGCTTCAAACGCAAATCCGTCACGCCCTTCACCATCGAAGTACGTTTTGGCTTTCTTAGTCATTTCAGGTGATGCTTTATCACCCATCGCCAAAATTGCAGCGTAGTGCTTGTCGTTTTTCATATCAGCCGTCATTGCTTCATCTTTTGACGTTTTAGATTCAGGATGACTTACGGTTCTATTGTTCTTACTACTGGTTTGACTGATTGGTGTACCATCTTCTGCATAGTTAGTCGTGAACTTTTCAGGGGATTCAACGTTCAACCCTTTTTTTAAACGCGTCAGGGTATCAGGGGTTATACCTTGAAGAATACCCTGCTGTGCTTCCGCAGGTAATGACGCAAAGTCAACGTTATCTTGCAATCCTTGTTTTGCTTCTTCAGCATCGTCAAATTGTGCAGCGTATTCCAATGCAGACCTAAGTAAAGCATTCATGTCTTTCTTCTGTGCGGCAGAACGCGACAAACCTGCTTGCGTTCGGGTATCGTTATCCCGGCGAATCTGCATACCCATCTGTGGGTCTACTTGCATCAACTGCTGCAAACTGTTGGAATCGCCCATCGCTGCAGCACCGGCAAGTTCCTTGATCATACCCTCCATCTCGGCTCCACGACGAGCCGTACCCTCGTTAATTCGATTGGCTCGGCGACCGTAATAAGCGTCTGTCATTGCTCCATATTGTGGCATTGTTAAATCCTCAGTGTTTTCCAGTAGTCGGTTGCGCTACCTGCCACATCACCCAGAAAGGCATTCTTTGCGCTTTGCGCTGCAACATTTGCATCGTTTTCGTACCTTGTCGCTTCGATGTTACCGCGACCAACACTCGCTGCGTGGCCTGTCGCCAGGTTACCCATATTGGTGGTGGTCACAGGGTTAGCGGCGCTGCTCAACTGTGTCATATACTGTTGATACGTGTCGTAGTATAGGCTTCCAGAAGCCTTACCGATATCACGCATGGTTGGTGCGGAACGACCGATCCCGCGATTGGCTGCGTATTGTGCAATCTCACCGGTTTGCCGTTCCTGCATATCCTGCACCATTGGCAGGTCATAGAACGGATTAGCGGATCCACCGCCCGGACGCGGATCATCACCAAGTCCAAGCTGATAACTGTACATATCATTGGCTTTGGACTCGGTATTCATGAACGGTTTTAACGTCGGGTAGACGCCTGGATAAGCACCCTCGTCAGTACTACCCGGTGCGCCTTCAGGACCGCCGTACAGGGTGGTCGTCAATAGCTCTTGGCGTTGTGCCTCTGCTTCTCGAATCGCGTCAGCAGCATCCTTGGCTGTATCAGCAGCGTCATCTGACGCCTTCCAACTCAACCCTAAACCCAGTAAAGTTGGGAAAAGATCACCCAACCAACTTGGCAACCCACCGCTTGTCGGCGTTGTGCCAGTGCCAGTGCCAGTGCCAGTGCCAGTGCCAGTGCCAGTGCCAGTGCCAGTGCCAGTGCCAGTGCCGCTTGCAACACCTACTTTGAGGAGATCGAAGTTGGGGTTAACCTGACTATACACCTCTTGCGGCATTTGGTTGACCGGCCCGTTGTAAACCACATTGCCTTGTTGATCTTTAACTTCAATCGCCCCCGTGTTATCGCCGAATGTCGGTGTTGCGGTAGCTGCATCTGCGGGTGGGGTGGATGGTCCACCACCAGTCTCGTCAGGTAATGGTGCACCTGGGTCAACTGGAGGTGTAACGGGCGGTGTAACCGGACCACCGCCAGTCTCATCAGGGTATACGGTTTCCGGTGCTGGTGTAACCGGGGGCGTTACGGTAGCAGCAGGTGGGGGTGTTTTTGTCTGACCTGGTTGAAGATAGCCGCCACTGAGTGTTCTTTCGAACCAGTCCAGGAAATTATCAGTACCACCGCCGTTACGGTAAATATCGTAGTCGCTTTGCGTCTGTTCGGGTTGATCTACAGTTGTGGCATTGTACTCTTCTTCTACCGTTTCAGGATCAGCGAGTACAGTACCATTGGATGGATCAGCTTTGTAATCCTCAACAGCCTTCACAACGGATGGTGGTGGGTTATCTATTCTCGGCTGGACGTACTCGCGTAAATATTCAGGAACATCATCGATAGTCATGAGACCTTGCAATATAAGTTGAGCATAAACGTTAAAACCTGCCTGAGCTGTACCCAGGACAACCGTACCCACCTGCGCGACATCTGAACCTCTACTCCCACGGTTCTCAGAACCATACCCACGGTTACCGACACCTAATCCAAAATTAGGTTGCCCACCAGGTGCAGTATTGTTAAGATCCCCGAACGTACTACCTTTCGGAAACAACGTCGCGAAGAAGTTGTTGATCTCCGTTCTTATAGATTGTGGCATCTTTAAATCCTCATTATGAAGCTATTATACTCCACTCTCCATCTACCGATATTAAATAAACACTGTCATATTGTGCTGCCAGAGTTAGTGCTGTCACTGTACTGTCAATTCCAGCAGTGCAAATGTACGATATAGCCCCTGTACCTGCCCGCTTTAATATCACAATATCCCCGTCACGTTGTGGGGTGTGCACTGTGATCGTTTCTGCGCTGGTATTGGTACACCGAACGACTTCAAATCGTCTACCTAACGTCGTATAGCTCTCAGTTTGCGAGGTTACTACACGTTCAATATCTTTCACTATACTGAATAAAAAGTCTTCAAAATATACCGTCGCAGTAAGTGACGCCTTTTCAAGTAGCGCGATGCCTGCATTCAATGGCTGGCTGAAATTACTGTGACTCACAGTGATTCCTCAATGTAAATCTCACCCGTATAAAAAGCCAAATGACAAGCAGCGGTAGTGGATAGTTCGATCACCAAATCCTTATTACGCACCAGACGCCCGATATCACGAATGATTACTTGTTTGTCATACTCCCCGGTTACACCCATTGAAACACTCGAATGCTGAAACCAGGTCAATCCACCATTCTTTGAATAGCGAACGTTTAACAGCGGGTCAGTATTGCCAATAATCTGACCGACTTCCATGTTGAGGTCAATACGTTCAATAAACACATCTTTCGGAAACGATATTGGCGGTGATACTATGAGAACTTTCTGGATGTCAGTGCCTTCGGTATATGTCTGAGGGTTCAGCGCCCATATTTTTGCGGCTTTGTTATCTCCCGCGATGATCACCCCGTTAATAGTCGCACTACTTCTCAGTCTGTAATAATCATCACCGGAACACCGTTGATGCGATAGCCTTGTGGCGGTATCATACACCCACGTATAGTTATCCGACACCCACGTCAACACATACTGACGATGAATACCGTCATCAATCCAGAAACCGTAACAATCAGATGGTGCACTAAAGCCCGGAAAACGTGCAGTACCGTTACCTTTTAATCTTAGTTCCAAGTCATGGTCTGATATCTGTACCATTTCCGAACCGGTCATTAGTTGCACCGTATTATTATCTGCCAGGAAAGCAATTTGATCGTCCAATCCCGCAATTGAAGCGTATGAAAGCGCACCCTGCATTTTGGTACGGCCTACAACTTTTCGAAGTGGAAAATCAACGTCATCAAACACCTGCCACAGTTCTGCAGTCCGTGTGCCAATCAGCCACATATACGAGACCAATGAACGTGCTGCGAGCAGCTTGTCCGGGTGTTCCTCTGCCTGACCGCGTGACAGTGAGCTAAACGTTGCACCGTCTGCCAGCTCAGAGGCAAAGAAGTTCTGGGTATCCCGCTGAACGTAATAAAACCGGTCATTCAGCATGGTCACATCAATTGCTGGTGTGAGGAAATTGAGTGCCGTCGATGAGACTGTAAGCGCACCGGCTGTACTATATTTATAAGTGGTACCGGCACCGTTAGTAATGGACAGTTCTTGCGAGTTATTGACTTCAACACGACAGGTACCTGATCCATTTACTGCGCCAATAGAATTAACCGTATCGACACCGGTGTCATTTGAAAATTCGTATAGGTTATCGCCTGCCACAAAGTAGACGACTTGTCGCGCACCTGTAATACCAGTACGACTTAAACCCGTTTCGGCTGAGTACAGCATGTTACTACGAACCGTACCGTCAAGCCCGGTGATCAGTTCATCTAATCCAGGTATTCTACGCGCAGCGCGATAGTCTCCCTGCCGATCCGCTTCCAGGAGAAGGTTACATACTCGTTGTCGTGATTTCTTTGAGTCGAAGTTTTTACCACTACCGCCCATAAGCCATTGCATTGACTACCTCCTACGCAGTGAGACTTTGACGGGATAGAGTTCAGTGTCGTAGCTCAACGCTCTGGTCATGCTGGTCGTGGCAAGGTCCATCAATACTTCCTTCCTGCCCATCGCACATCCGAACTTCGGGATTAACCGATAAGCCAGGTTGTACACGATGGCTGAATGCCAATAGTCTGGAAGATCGAAGGTTTCAGTACTGGTGGTCATTATTTGCAGCTTGGCGTCATAAGTGAACAATAGGATCTTGTCGGACTCATCAGGTTGCCCCCACACATGCATTGTACCGCTTGGAATACCCCGCTTGAACCATGCCTGGATCGGGTCACCGGCTGATGTTTTATCCACCTGTCTGAAGTATGTCTGCTCAGAGTCGAATATCACAGGGATCTCAGAAGATGCTGAGTCGCGTCGTCTGACATCTTTGATTCGGCTCACCGGTACAAATGTACCCCTGTAGTTCCTCACCTTCTTGCCAATAGCAGCGGCGCTGGGTAGTGCGGCGGTCAGCGTTACTACGTTAGCGACAGGTGCACCATTTACTGTCGTCCAGTGCGCTGTACCATCATCGAGCAGTATTTGAATGGTATCACTGGCGGATATGTTGTCATCGCTCGTCACTGTAACCGTAGTGTCGGTCGCTATACCCGCTACCGTTAAGTCTGTCTCATAGAATGTATTAGCGAGATTGGCTGTAGCGAATGAATATTCGTGTGAGCCTTTGACAAGGAATAATGCACCCTGTTTGGTCGCCCATAATTTGGTGCCCAATGCTTCCCATTCCTTGATCATCAGATTGAGAGTACGTCGCGCACGTTTGTACATATCACCGGTCAACGTTTCACCGTCCTGACCGATCTGCAGGTTGTCAAACGCATCCTCCATAATGTCATTGGTGTCAAGATCGAGTGTGTAATCTGCACTGGTTGTCATGTTAAATTACCGTAATTGATCCAATTGAATCGGTCGGGTCTGCTTCTTCGGCCCGGGCATCTGGGAATGTAGGCTCCTCAACGGGTACAAACGGAAAGTCTTGAGGATGTCGTTCGTTAAAGGCTTCAGGGATCACAATATGTCCCGTCCACTCTTTGTCCAACTCATCGATTTTACGTTTAAAGCCGGTACGATCACAAATCGTATTGGATGACCCCATGACGAAATGGTTGGTGCTTGGATGTCGTGTAGCCATATTACTTACCCTTCTCGATTGCAATCGTGACAGCATTCAACACTTTCGAGGTCATTAACTCCATACCCTCTTTGAAGCCTTGCAACTCACCAATCTCCCGATTGATGCTTACTAGCATGTCGTTCTTAACCTTGTGATCCTCCAGACATTCCGTAAGCCGCTTCTGAACGTCAACGTACCTTTCTGCTTCTGCTTCTTTGTCTTTCTGCATAGTGGTCCATAAATACCGACCCATCGTCCCTATTACCAGGCACAACGTAGATACACCACCCACGACTTGTAGGTTAGTGAGCATCAATCCTGAAGGTTCCATAATCATTCCTTAATTAGTAATCTCATGCCAAGGGTCACCTTTATTAAACCCACTACATGAAATCCACTTGTAATCCAAATCATCTCTTAGGCACACCCAAGTAGAGAGGTTATCTATAATCCAGCCTTCTACTTCGAGAACCAAGTGACCAGAATTCCAATCGTTCTTATCCGTCAAACAGAACACCAGTCTCGAAGGTATGCCAACCTTCCGGCACTGATAACGAGCGGCTAGTGCGTGTCCGTCACAATCGTCTTTAAATCCTTTGCGGGCAGCTTCATCCATATCTACCCAATGTTCTGGCATTCCACGCTGTTCTTGGTCGGATGTATAGTTAAACCGCCAGCCGACATAGTTTTTTATTTCTTGTAAGTCACGCTCTCTAACAGTCAATGTTTCTCTCCGGGTCACATCCTATCGGTGGCGCGACTTCTTCTCCAGTCTCAAAAGGAGTTGGAACCCTTACCGCGCACCCTGACAGCAATAGCAGTATCAGGAGAGTCCTCATAGGATATGCGCTACCGTATCATCGCCAAATGTCACAAAGAACTGGCTGGGCGTTACTGTGTTGCCCTCGTCATCGACGTAAGGCGTGTAGTCATAGATTGATTGGTACAGCGCCAGCATGTCGGGATCGCCAGGTACTTCTTCCATAATCGGATTGGGCGTGTAGGTGGTCTGTTCTTCAACGTAATCACCAGCACCGTACACTGGAACCTGCTGATACCCATCAATCACATCGGTTGTTTCGTATGTGATGACGTCCCGGCCAGCCACCGTTTCGATCGGCTCTCCGAATTGTGGCACCTCATCAATAACAAGTTGCTGCGTATAGCCGAAGATCGTTTCATAGTCCGTTACTGTCACAAAGGGCAGTTGCTCCAGAATCTCTAAGCCGTCCTTGCTGGACAGGATAATCATGGAGGTGTTGCCGTTCCTGTGAACGTGAGCGCCTGAACGACCGTCAATCATGCCGCGATAGGGTGACTCAATGTCTACTGCGCCGGTAGCTTTCAGGGCTGTCATGTCAGTGCATATGCTTACGATGGTCATAGTGCTGCCACCTGTGAGTCGGTCAATCGACGGCTGAATATCTTGACGTTACGGATGTTGCCGTTGGCTTGCTGCGAGTCGTTGTAGCTAGACCCTACGTGGATAGTCGTTACGGTGGGCGTCGATGCGGAGGAATCAGCGCCCACCGAAACCCCATCCATGTACAACTCAATGTCATTTGTGTTGATAACGAAAGCGATTTTGTAAGTCGTCCCAGCAACCATCTGAATGGTCGAAACAATGTTAGCTTCTGTCGATCCACCACTTCTCAACAACAACCCTAAACGCCCCGTGACCGCCTCTTGATAAACCAGCGCCCGATTATTATTTGTTTCATCATCAACCGACAAGATGATTTTTGAGTTGAGCGAGGTGCTATCGTTTGGTGTGAAATCAACACTAGCCGTCATCGGGAAGCTATCCGCATTACCTGCCGCTGAGTAAGTCAGCACACCAGCATTCCGCGCCACTGCTGTACCTTCTGTTGCTATGTACGGGGTGGGGAAGGTTCCTGCTTCTACTTGTGCGCCCCAGACTAGAATAGAGGAGGTGCCGTCTAGGTCTACTGTTACGTCACCGTCTGCGTCTGCAACGTATATTCTAAATCCACCAATTACATCCGTAGTCGATTGGTAGACGGTCCAAACCCTGTACCATCCGTCACCTACAGACTCTATTCCATAATCAGAAACAGCAGCTCCGGCAGTACCCGCCGCACCGTCGGCGAGGTCGAAATAAACGCCTTCGCTTTCATCGTAGTTGATATGTGAAACCAGCACCCAAGACAGTTGGTCGGCCTTCACATATGCAGACCATGTGTAATCCGTGTTAGTAACGATGGTCAGGGCTTGGTTAAGATACACTGCCCCCGTACCAGTAGCCCCATCATCAACCAACCGCCATGCAGTCTTGGTTCCATCAGGAGCAATGGCGTAATTAGCCGCTGGAGTGGCGTTAACGTCAGTCCAAGTGGTCGTAAACGCATTGCTTTGCAGGATGACATTAGTCCTAGCCTCATGTGTCGAAATACCGAGGGGGCCATCTGCGTCCCATTTTGCAGGGATGTCTACACCGAATGTCTTGGCTGCACCGTTGTTAGTCCATGTCTCACCCGTTGTAGATGAAGCCCACGTTGATCCGGTTACATGGTCATTGGCGTTGAAGTCAACAGCAGGGGTGGCTGTGGGGTCTGTGGAGGCTATGACTACTGCACGGGAGATTTTGCCGGCGAATAAAGCCCCTGATCCAGTGTCATTCGACCCAACTTCAACAGGAGCGGTGGAATCAAAAATTCCGGCAGATACATGAGAAATGTCGGCATTCCCCAACTGCACCCAATTAATATCTGACAGGCTTGTACCGAGAGGTTGGTCTGATGTGTAAAAATTGGTTGTGTTAGCAACATCGTTGAAGGTTGTTCCGACCCAATGCCCTGTACCGTTAGCAAACCCTGTAATAGCATCCGACTCGCTGCTCACCACAAGGGCTGTGCCATCAGCAGATGTAAATAATTTAAGACTACCTGTGTCGTCCAATCTCCACGAAAAAGACCTCTGATTGGCGGCTTGAATATACTTCGCCACAATCACCATGTCGGCAGCGGGCGTCCAATCTTCTAGAGCTATCCAAGCAACCCATGTGGTGTCACTCGTTCCATTACCGGAAGGGATAGCCGCACTATCAGGCGTAGATACATACGTCCCGCTTACCCCTGTGAGTTCAACAAATTGTGAGTTGCTTGAGTTTATCGCAGGGCCGGTATTCTCTGTCACGATGCCGGTGGATGATACTGTATTGCCGTTGTGGGTGCTGAATGATTTAGTGCCGTCGATACCGGAACCATGCCAAGGGCTGCTTAGGACGCCGCTTGAAACATACTCTGATGGATTCTGGTTAATACTCCCCGTCAAATTCTCCATCTGGTAATCAACAACCGTGGCAACGGAAGCGGTAGCAATGATTGTACCCGCGCCCGTAATGGTCAGGGTCTTCGATGTTCGGCTGGATGCATTAGAGGTCAGTGTTCCGGTAGAGCCTGTCGCTGTACCCGTGAAGGTAACAACGCCTGTGCCTGCACCCATCGAGAACACATAGACCGTATCAGCGGCTACCGTGATCGTGTCCGTTGCTGCTACAGCCAGTGTCGCAGAACTCGCGTTGGCTATAACATTCTTAACCGTCCGGTTACCCTCTAGCGCAGCCTGACCACTGGATGCGGTCTTCTGCATTCCCTGATAGTAGGTGTAGGTCTCGTCTGTGGCGCGGGTGAAGGTGGCAACATTGGAGCCGTGGGCAATACGAGGGTTGAGATTCGTGTTTAGATCAGCACGAAAGCTCTGTAGCAGTTTGTTACTACCTCCACCTACTCGACGATGACGGTTCATCACGCATACTTCTTGAAATGAACCAATATGTCATATGATGCGCCGTTAACTGCGCCATTGGTGGTCAGTAAAACATCACCAGTGAAACCAGTCGCCTGGGGATCTACTTGATCAATACCTGCCCGGTCAAAATAACCGTTGCCGGTACCCAGTAAGGCGATAGGCTGGTTGGTGTTGGCATCCCACAGTAAGTCAACCCGCGAGAATCCTTGAACATCATATTCAATAGATTCAACGGCGAGTTGAGTTAACGTAGAAAATCCGTCAGGACCGGTAAGAGTGGATACGTCAACTTTTGTGACTGCACTCTCACCGGTCCCATCAGATCGGTTAGTAAGATGAAGCACGTAGTTACGCGCCCCATCATGTGACACTACATTGGTTACAGTATCGGCCATTAGGAATCAACTGCAGGTAACAAGTAGGCCGAAGCAGTAATTACGCCGGTACCCTTGTTATCAATCAATGCCACACCATCTGCGTCCACCAGGACTTCACCTGTGGTATCTCCATGAGAGCATGTATTATTAGCAACGATACCACTATTCGCGGTCGTGTCATTGTCGATCAACACATCGCCGCTCGCTTTCAAGCTATCGTAATGATTGCGTCGAATGCTTACATTAATCATATCTTTACCTGTTGCTTGCTCAATGAAAGCGGTGGCGTTAGCATGATCATGAACGACATGGCAGTCTTCGACTGTAAGCCGACTGATATCGCCGGTAATCTCGATAAATGAGTCACAAGCCGCATCAACCGCATACGCATCGCATTCAGTAACGGTCAAACCGTCTGCCGTATTGTCTGCACCCGACGCATCGATAACATCGACCCAATTCAGATTTGCACCCGATTCAATGAACTCACACTTGTGGATTGTTGCGTCAGTACCTGTTACATCGATGATACGGGTGATGTCAGCAAAACCAGCTACAAACAGACAATTCGCCACAGTAACGCTGGCTGCACTAATAACAACACTGGCTGTCGCTGCGGTATCGAGTGTAATAGTCGGTCGAAGCGAACCGCGACCCAGACCAATCACTGCAATACCGGCAACATCAAGAGTGATTCCACTAGCGGCAGAAACTGTTTCCGTATGCCCCGGTGCGACTATAATGAGGTCGCCTCGGTTAGCGGTACAGAGTGCTACAGCCGCATCAATGGTCGCAACTGGGGTATGATAGCTCCCTTTCGTAGAGCTATCAGCACCCAGCACACCATCGATACCTGGTACAGATGAACCATTTACCCAGACAACTCGTCCGGGGTTGGATTGAACGATTGGTATTCCTTTGAGTACCAGACCGTCAATCCCATTTGGATAATTACTCATTTTACTCTCCCTATGAACCCCGTAGGGTCCGTAGAATTTTCATAGTGAAAAGTTAAGTGCCGCTACCGAATGCCGCTCTCGGATCTGTCAGACCGTAAGAGTTATACAGCAAACCCTTATGGCGATAGTTCGAAGTGCCGAAATCGTTGTCGGTTTCAAAAATGTAACCCTCAGCGAATCGTTCGTATCGGCAGAAACCGTTAGGTGCATCAGTCTGCAGGAACCAGTCAGTCGCCGACGTAAATCGGTTGTTGACATGAGGTACCACATCGTCATACATCGGGTTGTGAGTAGAAGTATTTGCACTGTTCGGACCGGTGACAGATTCCAGTACCCGGGAAACGTCATAACGCAATTGTCGCGGAATATGAAGCTTCACAGCCTTAACGTCTGCCAGAAGGTTCGCACCATCCCTGAAGTCGTCAATCGCAATGTTGGCATCTTCCAATGCCGACGCGCTGAACGGTGTAAATGCGGTAAACTGATTCGAAAACGTTCCACCCTTACCCAATACGTGAGCAGTACTAAACAACGGTTGCCCGTCGCCAATATTGACCGTATAAGCGTTGTTGATCACATCGGCGGCCAACTGCTCGTCGGTGTGTACCAGTGTTCGCTTCAGCATGGTACCAGCTTGCATAATCAGATCGCGCTTCAGGTTATTCATCTGAGCTTGCATCGTGATAGTGGTGCCAAGACCATACACGTCGTGGATGTAAGATGTTACAAAATCCTGCTTTTCAGCATCATAACCGATGGATGAACCCTCGGGTACGGAACCGGCCAAGCCAAGACCTGACAGTGAAACATCCACTTCATAGCCTTTGGTAGATTTCTTTGTTTCGAAAATAGCGTCGTACTGTCGCGGTTTATCCTCGTAAGACATCCCCGCTACCGCATTGATGCCCTCCTGAAGTAAACGCGCTTCTGATGATTGTGAAGTTATCCCAGGCATGATTAATTCCCCGTTGTGCTGCGAAGCGTATTAGTGTTAATGGTAACGAGCCATTCGGCATCAGTGCCGATAGCGTTACCTACCTTGGGATTCAATCTCAAAATTTGCAGATCAAGTGCAGCAGTCGTGTTGACTGCGGAACTGTCCAGCTCCATGCCACTCATCCCGGTAGTTGCATCGCCAGCAGCGACCACAAAATTGGTATTCAAACCAACTGAAGCAGCAGCTACTGAACCACCAGCGGAATCTTCCTTGATTGAGAAGATTGCATTTGGGTTTACAATGACATTACATTTTTGCAATGTTGATGCGAGATGATGGGTCTTGTTGAACGACTCGTTTGCAAAATCCGGTTCAACGGATTCCAGGACACCGACTGGTGCATCAGTTGTTGCGCATTGCGCTACAATTGGACGTTTACCGTCGGCACTGGATTCACCTGTAAGTTTTACAAAGTCACCGATGAATGCGGCAACTGTATCTGCGGCGGCAAACTCACATTCCAGGAACTGAGGGGCATAAGAGCCGTCCAGATTCCCGTAATACGTTGCTCCGCTTTTAATATCGCGATTAGCCATTTGGCTACTCCTTGTCAAAAAAGATTAAGTTGTTGCCTATCTTCCTAGGACTTGGAGCCACTTTCGGCGAGCCGCATTTCGATATTTAAATCAGCTTGACACTCAGTTGGACGCGGTATGATTTGCGCTAACATCGTATCAACATCATCGAGATTGAGAAACGCTGCCAATCTCTGTACTTCTTCTCGTTGCGTCAATAACCGCTCAAACGAGATAGTCATTATTTCCCCGTATTTGGACAACCGCTCTCTGGCGTCAAATCTTTCCTTTCGATGTAATCCAGCAATAAGATCCACATAATGATCATCGATACTGGCACCCATCGAACGAAGGAACTTGACTTCTGACTTAGCTTGCTCAGTCGCATCTCTGTCCATCCACACTGTGCGGTATTCACCTTTTGGAATACCAATCACTAAAGGTTCTAGTATTTTGACACTAAAACCATCAGGAACGCAAATGTTTCTGTTACCCGTTTCAAACATCGGGTACGAACCCGCTGTCGGACCACCGACGGAATGGATCATCTGCATCACCAGTGATGAGCCACAACGACCGAATCCGGCAACCAGGTTGATCACTCCTTGACTTGCTCGAAGCCGATACCACCGGTTGGCAGGTTTGGTGCATAGGTATCAAGGGTACTGTCTCCGCGTGAGTCACTATCAATCTCACCGGCTTTCCGGCTCCTATTCATCTGTGAGGCAATCAATGCGTTTCGCTCGCGCTCTGGTCCGAGCTTAATGCGATAATACTCAGCTTCTGGTAACATCATCAGGTACATGATCTGTGTATTGTCACCTTGGTCAAATCCGGTAGTACGACACACATAGGTACTACCCTTGCGTCGGGTATACCCTTCAACTTCTCGCGCTGCTATATTACTGGCTTCAGCGACTAATTCAGCACCCTGGTCGAGCCATCGGTCTACATCACCATTGTTCTGCTCTTTCCAGAAAAACGTATAACCAGGGTACTTTGCCATATACGTTTCGGCATCGAGCGTTCGCATACGACCCATATCTGGACGTACTTTGGTGCCGACTTCAGCATTGTGTTGTTGTAGTGGGTGAATTGGTTGGCGTTCGGCCATTAATCTTCTCCTGTTAATTTTTCGGCAAATAGATCGGCGTCGAATTTATCACCGAATTTTTCCTTTAGTGCGTCTGCAACTGATTGAGCCGAGTTCACATCATGTGGATTACGACTGCCAATACTGATATCTGACAAGTTTGTTTTACCTTTTCCCTGGGTTTCAGTGGTTGTTTTACCGGGCGCTTGCTGACGACCTCGCTTGGGGGATTTAAAGATATCAGGATTGAGCTTTTTCGCATCATTGAATGCGACGTTCCACGCTTTTTTAATCTGACTGTCACTGAGAGCGAGAGCCCCGTTGTTACTTAATCGCTCGATCAGGGAGTTGTACAGTGCACCATGATCGGTGGCGAACTCCTTGTTGTAGTCATCATGCTCCGTGTCTGTAAGTGGTGTTTCGGCAATCAAACTCAAAAGCGTTTCGTTTTTCGGGATTGGCACATTGCTATCGTGTTCTTCTAACCGCTGCTTCGCATCCAGTGCAGCCTCGACATCTTCATCGTCTTTAGCCTGTTCGATTTCAGCCAGTAAGTCCTTTCGTGCCTGGGCTGCTGCTGACTTCTTTTCGCTTTCGGTATATTCAGCCACTTGACTGACCATCGTACTGAGTCGTTTCAACTCTTTCTTCTGGTCTTTATTCTCCTGGATTCGATCATACTCATGCGAATAAGCGTTTTTACCCTTGAAGTCGTCGGGATCTTTTCCGGCTTCAATCCACTGTTCATAGCTCATGTAGCCGGGGAGTTCATCGACTATCGGCTCATCGACTATCGGCTCATCGACTATCGGCTCATCGACTATCGGCTCATCGACTATCGGCTCATCTTCATTATTCAGAAGTTCATCCAAGGTCGCGTCGATATTTTCCTGTGGCGTACTCATTCGATACTCCCGAAAACATCCTCGTCATTGATGAAAATCACATACTCGCTGCTACCGGGTGGGAATTCGATTCGCGCACCTTCATATCGCCTGAACATGACAACATCCCCGATCTTGCACCAGGGAGCCGCATCGATATCCCGACGCATATTCTTGTAGGCGTCCGGTCCGATATCCAGGACAACACCGTAGTTACTACCCCGGTCCTCCCTCTCCTTCTGATCATTGGACTTGGTGACAAATCCCGCACCAGCTAGTGTTTGGAATTTATCAGCTTGTGCTGCTTCAAGTCCGGCTGTTACGTCGATGGGGTCGATGAGTACCCGGTAGCCACGCGCTTTAATGGTACCTGTATCAATCTTCTTCTTTTGTTCGTTGTGGTTCTTCATAGAGTTCTGACCTTCTCAGAGTTTTTATGGGATCAAGTGCTTCGTTAAAAGCAGTAATCATACCCTCTCGTTCGAACAAGGTGGCGTGACTTCGGTAGGCGCTGTCGGGATTCAATATAGGTTTGAAGTCCTCGATAACCTGCTCCAGTCTAAACTGGAGAGCCTGTAAATAAGTTTGTGTTGCTGGCATATTCAGCCAGAGTTCAACCTGTGACTGTGTAACTCGCTTGTGCTGATCGGTCATCTTTCTGCTCGATAGGTAGTTGGCCGTTCCCCAGGTAGGCATCTTCGCCATTCATGAGTTTCAAACCTTGTTGGGGGCTTAACCCTGCATCCACTAGAGATTTCAACGCTTTCGCATAAATCTCTGTGGTTTTAGCGATCATTTCGTCATCGGCTAATCCGAGTTCTGCCATTGATTTGGCCGCTTCGTTGGCCGCTTTTGCCTGTTTGACAACAAGTTCACCCTCACGCAGTTCGATCTCCTTCTTTCGGAACTCTGCGTCCATTTGTTTTTCCATACGCATCAGTTCCATCATCGGATCCAGTTGCGGTTTGGGCAACATACCATCAATATCAGGGTGCTTCATGTCAATCAACCAGTTACGGTATGCCTGGCGGAGATTCAATACTTGCGCCGGTTGCGTCTTAGCTTCCTGTAGCACCGCTTCTGATCGTGCCGAACGCTCAATGTCTGAGCCTTGTGTCGGATCGGCCACCAGTCGAATATCACAATCAGATGGGTCAAAATCCTTCTGCATACTGGCATCTGTATCTTCATCGAGTACACGATTGTAAGTGTCATCGTCATAATATTTTGAATTCAAGTCGAAGATGACCTTAAATTCATCACCCGCCGCCTTATACACTCGCATGATGATCGAGTTGGGTGTCTTTAAGGCTTGTTGCAGTCGCGCAAGGTAAAGTGTGGCCGCTTCGTTCGTATTAGCTTCTATCTGACTGGAAGCCGTGGTGATTCGGCGCAAGGCTTCACTCAGATGATCCATAAGCTGGAATAGTCCCTGGCTTGGACCGGATGCCGGGAATTGGTGGATGCTATCACTGAGCGGTCGGCTACCCCGAGTGTTAACAGGGGTGAGTTGCCCCATGATGACTTCCACGATACCTGCTTGGACCGCATTACCGCGACCGGTAGACGAATCAAGTTCAATCAGTCCTGAGTTTGATGCGGCATTTTGCAGCGTACCGGCATCAATCATTTGTCGTAACATGGTGTTCAATGACGCGAAGGCCGGACCCATGAGAATGCCCCAACCTAAACCCATTGGACCACCTTGGGGGTCCGGGAGGAAACGGTATTGAGTAAAACGGATGTTAGGTTTGATCTTAACCAATTCACCATCTTCGTTCGTACTAATGGTGTCGTCATCGTAGTTCGGTTGCAGGTAGATAATCTTACCGTGTTCTTTTTCCAGGATAGCAATATACGGTTCACGTATGCCGTCGTCATCCAGGTCGATCCAACTGTAAGCCTTAATGAACGCAAATTCGTTTTTGTCGGTTTCCAGTTTGTCTTCTGCGTAATCCCACTTCTGTTCGCCCCGGATATAACCGATAACATCATTGCGTGACAATTTCAGTTCGATAAACTTATCCAGCGCCTGGTCGAAGTGACGGGATTTGTGATCGAATATAACCTCATCGGCATGTAGCATATCACTACAGACAACTTCCTCGTCACCGTCAAAGTATCCTTCCTTGAACACAGTACCAACGCAGGGTAATGCCATCAGGAGTTTATCCTGATCGTCCGTCCAATGTGGTATTTCTTCACGAAGTTGATAATTTGAATAAGTACTCACTCGTCGAGCGCGAGCTTGTTTTAGTGCCTCTTGCGGTGGCGCTTGCTGTCCATCGGGTCCGGGTTGAGCTGCCTCAACTTTATCTTGCCCGTAGACTTTCGCTTTAACGATGTCACGCGCCCAGACTAATTCGGGTGATGCGCGAGATGAGAAGTCAAGCATAGCTTCCAAGACGTTCGGTAGCATATCCATGCTCGCGCCGTCAAAAGGAAACGTTTTCTTATCAATGATCACACCGTTGGCATAAGGCTCAAGTTTTGCCAACCATAACGCCTCTTTGTATTTCTTCTTCCAGTCTGACATTGACCTAACGGCATCAGCGTACAGACCCATAATTCGACTGTGGGCATCAGTAGCGTCTTTATGTTTGGCCGACTTTAAAACTTCAACCAGGTTCCCCTGATCGAGTTGGTCAAGCAGTGGGTGTTGTTCCACTTCCGGTTCCGCATCATAATCTAAATCAGACATTAGTATCCCCTACTGCGGTCGCGGCTGTCATGAGTTTTAGCAACACTATGTAGTTCCTTGGGTATGAGATCACAGATGCGAACAGCGAACCGGCGCATCATATACGCATATCTTATCGCATCAAGCAAGTCATCGTCTACTTTAACGATTCGGCTCTGCCCGTTGGGTAATGCCAACCGGTGGTATCGTTCAATCTCCTGGGTGACGTTAGATAGCGCCCGACCGACTTTAAATCGGCCCTCGGACATCATAGCGTTGAGTTCCATCAGTCCAGCTTCAACACCATTACCACCTTCCTCCCAACTGGCATGTTCGCCAATCATGTTCCAACCTTCCTCGACATAGTAATCGCGCTGTCGCTTGGCTGACCCTTTTTCTGTCTGTAAACCGTCTGCAGGCCATGCAGTAGGTACGTTTTTGGCCCATTTACGGACGGCATGCCATGCCTCATGGGGCTGCTTACGACGATCTTTCCACGCCCTTGTGACGTAAAATACATCGTGATCCTTGTCCCAAACAAGCTGAATATGGGCTTGCGGGTGATCCCAACCAAAGTCCATCCCGTTAATCACGAACCAGTAGTCCGGGATGTCGAATGTATCAGCCAATAGCGTTTCGATATCATGCGCGTAGATCAAACCTGACCCCATGAGCGGAATACCGCGTGAGCGCATCTTACGTTGGTACTCGGGCCATGATTCAAGTAGTGCCTGTTTGGTTTCATCAGTAAGGTGGTAAGCCTCATCGAATGTGGCTATTTGCAGATACTGGTGTTTACCCGGGTCGTCCATGAACTTAACGACCAACTCGGTACGACCGTTCTCAGGTGTGAAGGTAAGGATGCCGCGACCACCCTCACCGTTGTTACCTGCAGCAGCGGTACGGGTGATAACCTGCGGGTAGATGGTGTGGTCTTTCGGTTCCTCGTCAATATGGAAGAAGTCAACCTTGTCACCCATGAGTGCATGTTGACCCTGGCTGTACGATTTGAAGAACACCTCGCTCTCACCGTCAGTACCCCACCTGATTTTCACACTGTCAGCAAGACCACTTACCCCGGATGGTGTAGCACTGATAATCTGATCGACGCTGATCAGGCCGCCACTGAATTGTCCGTTGGAGTAGTCACCCAGTAGTGCTTTCTGCAGGATGTCGCGCACCTTGGCACCTGAATATCCCAGGCACCAGACAAGCGGCGCATGGATGAATCGGTAACCCGGCCAGTCAGCAGGGTAACGGCCGGTAAGATGAATGGCGTCGATGTAGGTACCGAGGTAGGTTTTCCCGGTCTGATTACTAGCCATCAACATGCACTCACGATGAGTACGTGTGGCTGCAATGAATTGAGTCTGCCAGTCATATGGCTTGATGTTATCCAGGCCATCGGCTAATTGCTGACTGAGCAGATTCAGGTAGTCCTGTTCTTCCTCGTCAGTGAGTGGTTGGGTCATTCGCCTTCCACTGTTACTGGTTCACCACTACTGGGGGGTGCAATACCCATCTTCTGTTGGTATTCAAGAATTTTAGCTTTACGTTCGTCGGCGCTGAGCAGGTTGACATTATGCTCAACGGTTTTGGTTTCTTTCCAGTCTTCTGGTTTACGATTGTACAACCAGATCGTAGCAGCCTTGGTGTCAGGTGGGTAATACTTAGTGATGTCGGTCACTGTGATATCACCCTTATGATTGGAGATATGCACATCAGGATGCTTGTAACCGACCGCCCGTTGGTACAGTGCCGTTTCAACTTCCGCGTTAGCGATATCATAGCCACAACGGATAGCATGATCAAACTGGGGATATATTTTACGCCATCGGCTGAGTGTCGAATGACTGATGTTTAATAACTCAGCGATCTTGGATTCTTTAGCGCCTAGCGCCGCATAGTTCTCCGCCTGTTTGATGACCGCATTACCCAGGGGTGTCGCAAGCAGGTTGGCGGAGGGATTGACAATCGCTTCCAATACTTCTGGATCCGCCAGATATGGACTATTAGCGTAACGCTCGGGTTCAGCCAGATAGCGTTCCACGAACAATGTCTTATCCTTGTCCATACACCGGCGACCAGTGAATATGGAAATGGTTTGACTCCAGGATCACCACGAAGTCGGCGCCCAGCAGGTCAGCTATGGCCTGTCGGGTGACAACGGGGTCAGCGACAGTACGTGATCTCACATCAATGGCATCGCCGCGATAATGGGCTGAACGGTTTGCGGTGTGCTTGTACACCTCACTACCGCTGGTCACTACAGTATCCACGCCTTCGCTCTCGAAGATGGATGCAATCTGTATCAGCGCGACCAGTATTGGCTGTCGGCAATTGGCGATCGATGCGCCTTTCTTAACTAAAATCATAATCGGTCTTTCCCGGTCAAGTTTGAAATTTTAAAATATTTTGGCGGGGGGCGTCAAGGCTTTTAGGGGTGGGGGTGTTTTTGGGCTTGCTTCTCAATTTTCAGCTTTTTTGATTTTCAGACGTTTAGGCGGGAGGCTGTGGGTGATATAAGTACCCGAACGCTTGATGCCCGGGCCCGTTTTGGGAGTCCAGTCTGACAGTGCCTGGGTGCCTGGATGCCTGGGTGCCTGGGTGCCTGGGTGCCTGGGTGCCTGGGTGCCTGGGTGCCTGGGTGCCGGGGTGCGTGGGTGC
>Ga0222633_1000558_pt1 | contig 31458 bp, 30 predicted proteins | sample AntAcemetageno48_FD_179816 | JGI IMG/M metagenome (GOLD analysis project Ga0222633, IMG submission 179816) | Saline water microbial communities from Ace Lake, Antarctica - #48 | ecosystem: Environmental > Aquatic > Non-marine Saline and Alkaline > Saline | place: Antarctica: Ace Lake | collected...
CCGGGAAGGATAAGCGATCAGAATCAGTATTCGATATTTTCGGCATATTCCGTTCCCTGAAACGTGAATTCGGCCAGGTCACCGTTAACTTTGGGGAACCTTTGCCGCTCCAGGAATTCATGGATGAACGGATACCTGAATGGCAGCAGTTAACGGCACTTTCTTCAGCTCAGTTATCCGAGACCTGTCTGGATTTGGCTGAGAACCTGGCAACCCGCATCAACGAATCAGTCGCTGTGAAACCAACCAACCTTGTCGCTGTTGCGTTGTTATCAACCACTCGACAGAACATCGAAGAACAATACCTTCTGGATCAAATCGAACTACTACGAACTATTGCCCAAAAATGCGGCCCGACTGGATGTTCAATTACGACCGCAACGTCACACGAGATACTCGAGCAGGCAATAGAAATTGTCGGCTTAAGCAGGACAGAGCACCCGTTCGGCACCATCGTTTCCGCATCACCCAGACAGTCAATAACCCTGACTTACAACGCCAACAATGTCATCCATGTATATGCTCTCCCGTCACTGGTAGCGAGGTTTGTGCGAACCGAAACCAGCACAGACAGGCATGCGCTATCAGGCTTTATACGAAGCCTGTTCCCGTTCCTCAAGTCAGAGATGTTCCTTCCCTGGGAGAGTCAAAACCTGGAAGCGGTATTGGATACCATCGTTGTTTCACTGGCTGAACTTGGGATCATTAAAACCTACGGAAGTCAGATTGCAATTCCGTCACCCGAGTCACCGGAATATAACTGTCTTCAGGATATCGCCAGCATCACAAACCCAACGCTGGAAAGATTTTATATTGTCATAGCACTTCTGAAGCAATCCAACCGACCATCACTCAAGGCACTTGAATCTGCATCCGCGGGCATTGCAGAGCAACTTTCGGTGATCTATGGCATCAACTCACCTGAGTTCTTCGATAAATCCCTTTTCTCCACTTTCCTTGGCGAGCTGAAAAGTGAAAAGATTGTCGATGCAGGGCTCGCTATCAGCGAAAATTTCAGCTCACTGGAGTCTGTTACAGCTCGATCTCTGGATGCTGATGTCCGATACAATATTCTGCAGGCGGTCAGGAAATTCAACGACTATCGAGCAAACACCTCATAGCGGCTGTTTTTGTTTTTGAATACGTGCGTTGGCTGGCTGGGAGAGAGCCAATCACCACGAGGGGGCCGCTTAAGCACGACCCTGCTACAACCAGACTGCAAAGCAACTGATAAGAGTGCCATCGCATCTTCGTCTGTCCCAAGAAACCTTTGCAGATGCTGCATGGGCCCACGTACTGCGGCAGCACCCTGCTTCTCGGGGAACATCGGGTCTATGTAAATCACATCGCACGCCAGATCAGCTCGAGCCATCACTGCAAGTGAGTTGGCATTGATCAGTTTGATTCTACTGACAGCGGAAGACAGTTCCGGAACCTGCCGCGCCCGCTTCAACCCGTCCCGAAGCAGTATAGAGACAACCCTCGATCGCTCTACCAATGTCACTTCACATCCAAGGGATGCGAGCACAAACGCGTCCCGGGCCAAACCGGCGGTACAGTCCAATACACGGACGCCGGCACCGGCTTTGACTGCGCGCGCAACCAGTTCACTTTTTTTTCCAGCGCCTCGAAGCCGGGTCAGAAATTCCGGGTGTGAAAAGTTGACTCTAAGAGGGTGTTGCCGGGAGTAGGTATCTTCCAGATAATATCCGTCCTCGTCACAACCAACCCTGAACCGACTCATTTCTTCCCGGGCAGCGAGGCAACCTGCTCACGAAGGTAGACCGGGGTCGCCTGGATCGCATTCACTGACTCGCCGCGACTGAACTTGAAGGAACCAAGGGAAAGTAAATTGTGGATCGTCGGGACAGCGTCTCTCGAGATACTCTCAAAGGAAACACCCGTTGCCTTTTCAATTTTTATACCCAGCTCTTGCATTGCGTTGCCACACCCGACCCATTCGCCGGCAGGTAACTGCGGCAGTTCAGAGACGTCAACAACACCCTCAGGGATAACTGGCACAGCAATATCGTCCTCAAACCTGTATGCGCCATAGTAGATTTCCTCCAGTCGAGCAGTTAACCCGACGAACACGAGCGGAGGATTGATGGCGGGGATAACTGACTGGGCAATACAGGCCATTGAAGATACGGGCACAACAGGAATACCAAGACCGTAACCCAACCCCTGGACAACCCCGATGGCAATTCGCAGGCCAGTAAAAGATCCGGGACCCTGGCCAAAAACGATCGCGTCAAGGTCTTCAAGGCTGATCCCGGCCTCTTTCACCAGCGAGTCGATAGACGGCAGGATTTCCCGGCTGTGTGTATCGACTTCTGAAGATGTCCGGTCCACCACCTCAGACCCAAGCTGCAAACCCAGCACCGTAGAGCGGGTAGAAGTATCAATTCCCAGGAGATTCACAAGGCAACTTTCTCAAAAAAGGTAGCATTATATTTCGTGCAGCATGACTTGCACATTAAAGCCTGCATATTAAAGCTTGCACGTTAACGTTCACACACATTACAGTTTTCGCATCCATGCGATCGCATCTTCTTGCTTATCAAGCCAGTCCATTTCAGGCAGGTTGTTGATGACATAGTTTCGGTACGAACGACTACCGATTCTTGAATCACCAAGAACGAACAACCCCATGTCACTCGCTTCACGCATGAGTCGACCAAAACCCTGCTTTAACGACAACACGGTCTTGGGCAATGCCAGTTCCGTAAAGCCGTTTCCACCACTGCGACGAATCACCATCGATTGAGCATTGTAGATTGGATCTGACGGGTTCGGGAAAGGTAGTTTGTCGATGATCAGCAGCTTCAGGCCTGCACCCCTGACATCTACACCTTCCCAGAAACTCTGTGTACCTAACAATACACTACGCGGTGACTCTTTGAACTCGGTCAACATCTGGACCTTGGATCTGGCACCCTGCACCAGCAATGGCCTGCCAATCTGTTTAAGCTCAAGGGCTGCAAGCTGTAACGCCCGATGACTGGTAAACAGGAAAAAAGTTCTTTCATTGTTGCTTTCAATCAGAGGGATACAGCTGGCCACAAGTTGCTTTGTGTGTTCCTGGCTGCCTGGCTCCGGCAGACCAACCGGCACATAAGCTTTGACAGACTTAAGATAATCAAACGGACTTTCAAAGATCGCTGAAATTTCATCGGATACACCAAGTTCTGATTTGAAATGGTTGAAAGAACCATCTACTGATAGTGTGGCAGAGGTAAATATCCAACTGGCCGAAGAATCCCTGACAACTTTTTGAAACTCGGTTCCAATCTCCAGCGGAGAAAGATGGATGGTATAACTGCCCTGGGTTCTTTCAATCCAGTGAACGTAGTCTCCCTCCGGATCTGCCTGTTCCGTGAGCAGCGCAAAGATATCTGCCATAGCCAGCGCTCGTTTGGCACATTGAGCCAGACCGTCACTTCTATCGGCGACATCCAGAAGCCGATGGCCCAATTCCGCGAGCGCCTGGTCAACAGCAAGAATCACGTGACGAGACTTTTCATCCAGCCATCGCTCAAAGTAAGGATCCGTACCTGCCAGCACCAACAGTTTTAGTGCCACGAGTTGCGTCTCAAGCGCATTAACATAATCCGAGCTGTGAGGATCATCATTACCCAGCAGGGACAATTGCGCCCTGACGTCGCGCAGCAGTTCCGTAAATTGTCCGCTGGATAATCGTTGACCAAAAAACTGGCGGGCAATATCCGGAATCTGGTGAGCCTCATCGATCACCAGTGCCGTCACATCAGGCAGGAGTGATCGGATGTTATCCTCCCGTTGCGCGAGATCAGCCAGTAAAAGATGATGGTTCACAATAATGATGTCAGCCTGACTGGCTTTCTCTCTCGCACGATATAGCGGACACTCGTCAAATTCAGGACACTTGCCACCCAGACAGTTGTCTCTTGTGCTGGTCACCAGTTTTTGAAGAGACGCATTTTCCTCCGGATCCAGGATTTCTGTAAGATCATTGGTGCGACTTCTGGCTGACCAACTGCGCACTTCCATCAGTTGGTGTCCAATATGCGCATTGCCATGATGTATCTTTATGTTGGTCTTTAAACGTTGGGGACAAAGATAGTTCGCCCTGCCTTTTAGTAAAGCGACTCTCCTCGCAGGAAACAACGCCTGCAACATGGGCAGGTCTTTCTGGAACAACTGGTCCTGAAGGTTCTTTGTACCGGTAGAAATAATCACGGAACCGGAAGACATGAAGGCAGGAACGAGATAACTCAGGGTTTTTCCGGTGCCTGTTCCAGCCTCAAAAATCCCGACTGCCCCACTTTTCATCACCGACTCAATGTTTATCGCCAGGTCGAGCTGGCCTTTCCGCTCTGAATATTCAGGCCAGGTGCTGGCAAGCAAGTCAAAAATATCTGGCAGGTTTTTCATACAACTAGTTTGAATCTAGGGTGCGCATAAATGATGATGTGGTTAGAGGAGCAATAAGCTATGGATACCACCGCAATCGTACTTGCAGGAGGCAGGGGATCAAGGATGAATTACGAAGAAAAGGCGTGGATGCTGCATCATGGAAAACCTCTCTTGGCGCATGTTGTCGATTCAATCAGCCCACAAGTCGATGTGATCCTGATCAGCAGGAACAACACCATTGATCCCAGGTATGACGAGTTGCCCTATTGTTGTATCGCAGATAGAGAGTTTTCGGATAGTGAAAATCACGGTGAAGTGACTTCACAAAAGGGCCCCCTATCAGGCATCAGTGCATGTGCAAGACACGTAAAAACACCGCTGACCCTTGTCGTCCCCTGTGATACTCCCCGGCTACCCAGAGATCTCATGCAAAAACTACTTGGCGGCCTCGGTGACGCGTCAGTTGCCGTGGCGCATGATGGAAACAATGAGCAACCGCTCGTTTTCCTTGCAAAAACCACAGCACTTGGGGATATCGACAGTTACCTGAAGTCAGGTCGCCGTTCAGTGAAGGGATGGCTTGACGGGATAAATCACAATCGGGTCTATTTTGAGACCGGATCGAATGAATTTGAGAATATCAATACGGTCGACCAACTGGAGTAACTGTTCAAATCTCCAGAACCTGGAAACCAGAACCTGAAAAACGTTACTACCGCGAGTCGCGGGAGAAGCTAAGCCGCCTCTCACCAGGGTGAGAGGCGACACAGAAGGATCAAAAAGCAGTTATCAACAAAAAGCCCTCAAATTACGAGGGCTTTTCAATGAAATTACTTACGCTTCTTTGCAGCTTTTCGCTTAGCTGGCTTCTTCTTGGCAGCTACCTTCTTCTTCGCTGGCTTCTTCTTTGCAGCAGCCTTTTTCTTAGCAGGCTTTTTCTTGGCAGGCTTCTTCTTGGCAGCAGCCTTCTTCTTCGCAGCCGGCTTCTTCTTAGCTGGCTTCTTCTTAGCTGGCTTCTTCTTGGCAACAGCCTTCTTCTTGGCAGCCTTCTTCTTGGCCGCCGGCTTCTTCTTAACAGCAGCCTTCTTCTTGGCTGGCTTCTTGGCTGCCTTCTTCTTGGCAACTACCTTTTTCTTGGCAACTACCTTTTTCTTGGCAGGCTTTCTTTTTGCAGCAGGTTTCTTTTTCGCAGCTTTCTTTTTTTTCGCAACCACTTTCATCGCTCCTGTATTACGTTGAAAAGTTCTTCTCTTATCGAGTTGTATTTTTCCGTTTACTGGATTTAAAAAAATCCATTACGGGTATAACGCAAATACGAAACAAAGTTTAGAAAAAATAATTTCAATTTGCACACTTTATTTAAAACAATTTTCAGTTTTTTCAGGGGATTAAACGCGCAACTTAAAACGAAAATCAAATAAGTGTCGTAACGAAAACTTTAAGTGAGTAATTTTTTCACACAAAAAAAGTTTTCGTTAGCCGTTCAGTGATCAAGAATATCGAATATGACATTCTTAATGTCGTCACTATCACCGTAGCCATCCATCTTGTGATAGCTCAACTTACTACCCTGCTTCTGCGACATTTCTTTATAGAACGCGACTAAAGGTTTTGTTTGTTCTCTGTATACGTTTAAACGTTCGGTAATTGTTTCTTCTTTGTCATCATCACGTTGAACCAATGGCTCACCTGTAATGTCGTCAATACCATCAACCTTGGGCGGGTCGTTGTGTACATGATAAACGCGCCCGGAATCCGGGTGTACACGCCTCCCCGACAACCTTGAAACAATTTCCCCATCAGGGACATTAATCTCTATGACATAGTCAATCTCGATGTTTTGTGACACAAGAGCCTCTGCCTGCGGAATGGTTCGCGGGAATCCATCAAACAAATACCCATTCTTGCAGTCTTCTTTCGAAATCCGCTCTTTCACTAAATCAAGAATGATTTCATCAGTAACGAGAGCGCCACTATCCATCACCGCCTTAACTTTTTTACCTAGCCCGGTGCCATCGCGTATGGCTTCACGCAACATATCACCCGTTGATATCTGCGGAATGCCGTATTTTTCTACGATGTACTTAGCCTGAGTCCCCTTACCCACTCCTGGGGCACCTAGTAGGATCAATTTCACGATTAAACTCCTGGATCTACCTAAATAAAATTCTGAACTGATTTAACCATCACTTACGATGACACTGTACGCCTTGCGCTCATAACGTTGGGAAGTTGTTCTATCTTCTCAAGCGTCTGTAGTAACTTGTTTAGCTGAACCACCTCAATAACCATTTTAATGGCCACGCGATTATTTGGCCTGTCTGTCACAGTGGTCATCGATTGAACGTTGGTGTGCTCACGCATCAATATACCCGTGATGTCGTGCAGCAATCCAAATCGGTCATAAGATGCGATTTCAATACTGACAGGAAAGGTTACCTCAACAGAGTCCTTCCACTCCAGGCGCATCAGACGCCCATAGACATCTGCTTTTAACGCCTGCAGACAATCCTGCCTGTGGACGTGAACGAGGTCTGCATCATCTACAACGCCTACAATGAGGTCTCCTGGCACGGGCTGGCAGCATTCAGACATCTCGTATTCGAGATCACCCTGCCCTGTAATTATTGCGTTATCTTCAGGGTGACCAATATCGAGGTCCAACTGATTATCCGAAATATCCAGCTGTATCAGATCAGCCGCCTCTTCGACGACATCAAAGGCAGACAGTTCGCCCACCGCGATTGCATAAAATAATTCGTTCGGTGACTCATAACCAATACGGTCAACCAGATCGGAGAACTCAAAGTGTTCGACACCCAGATGGCTTAGCTCTTCGACAAGCAACTTCTTGCCTTCTTCAACGTTCTTCTCTTTTTCTCTTCGAGCAAACCAACCCTGGATCTTGGCACGCGCCCGCGAGGTTGCCACATACCCAAGGTGCTTGTGCAGCCATTCACGTCTGGGCTCTGATTCATCACCAACAATAATCTCTATTCGGTCTCCCGAACTCATCACGGTGTTGAGCGGCACGACGCGTCCGTTGATTTTTGCGCCGCGACACTTGTGTCCAATTTCCGTGTGCACACGATAGGCAAAGTCTATGGGTGTAGCGCCCGGCGTCATATCTACAACGTCACCGTCCGGCGTGAAAACGTAAATACGATCAACCGACAGAGCGCTAAAAATATCCAGTTCACTATCGTCTTGGTCGTCCTGCCCGTCAATGATCTGGCGCAACCAGGCGATTCTTTGTTCATAGGACTCAGAACCCTTTTTGTCGTCAGAGTCCTTGTATTGCCAGTGGGAACAAACACCAAACTCTGCTTCCTCGTGCATTTTCTGGGTGCGGATCTGTATCTCCAGCACTTTCCCCTCAGGACCAATAACCGCTGTATGAAGTGACTGATAGCCGTTCTCTTTTGGATTCGCGACATAGTCATCAAATTCATGAGGAATGTTGCGCCACAGATTGTGCACGACACCGAGGATCCGATAACAATCGCCTTCGTCGCCAACCAGCATTCGGACGGCACGAACATCGTAAACCTCTGAAAAGGGAATCCCCTTACGGCGCATCTTTCTCCAGATGCTATAGATGTGTTTTGGTCGACCATCCACCTTACAGTCAATACCGAACTGCCTGACCCTGCGATTCAGCTCGGTCACTACATTCGCAATGTACTCCTGTCTGACTGTTCTCTTTTCATCCAGCAACTTTGCAATGCGCTTGTACGAAAGCGGTTCCATGAGCCGAAACGACAGGTCTTCCAATTCCCACTTAAGATGACCAATACCGAGTCTGTGGGCAAGCGGTGCATAAATCTCAAAGACTTCCCTGGCCAGTTTCAGCCCCCTGGGATTCTTGCCCTTCACCGCATTCCTGATGGCGCAGGTTCTCTCTGCGAGTTTGAGCAGCGCCACACGTACATCATCAACCAGCGACACGAGCATTCTTCGCGCCTGTTCCATCTGGTCCTGACGCTCACCAAAAAGTTTTTTTGTCGTGCCAAACTGGATATCACTGATGGCCGCCATCTTCAGCGCACCTTCAACCAGACGAGCGACATCAGCTCCAAATTGTTTTTTAACGTGATTGAGGGTTAGCTGGTTTTCGCGAACAGCACGATAGATGATCGCTGCGACCAGACCATCTTCATCAACATGCAGTTCATTGAGAATTTCGGCCATCCCGAGGCCCATACGAAAACTGCTGTGACCTTCAGCCCAGGCACCCCCGGTCGCTAAAGCCTTTCCTTCTGCCTGCTCTGAAAGCTCACAGACATCACGCAGACGGGACAGATTGATTTCAGGTCGTGCATCACCAATTTTGCACAGCCACATTTCAATATTGACTGAGCCATCAACCAGTAAGGGTTGTTCTTGTCTGACTTTAACCATGAAAGAATCGTTAAATATTAGGCGGCTTTGTGGGGTTACTCCTGACGGATGAGGAGCGCGATCGATTCTACATGGGTTGTATGAGGAAACATATCAATTATTCCCGCGGCTCGAAGCTCAAATCCCTGATTTTTCATGATTCCAATGTCTCGAGCCAGCGTCTCCGGGTTGCAGGAAACGTAAACCACCCTGCCTACATTGCTGCTGGCAAGCCTCTTGACCACGGCCTCTGCACCACTTCGGGGCGGGTCAAGCAGAACCTTGTTGGCACCTCCCAGGCCATTGATTTCAGGGGTTTCCCGTTGTAAATCTTCAACGAAGAATGACACGTTTTTTACATCATTGAGGCTCGCGTTGGCGCGAGCCCGCTCAATACTGCTGGTGGATTGCTCTGCGCCAGTCACCCTCTTTGCAAACCTGGATATTGCAAGCGAAAAGTTGCCGATCCCACAGAATGCGTCAAACACCTGGTCCGATGGATCAATCTCCAGCAGTTCAATAGCCCTGGCCACCATCAACCTGTTGACGGGGAGATTGACCTGCGTGAAATCCTGTGGGGAGAATTGAAAATCCAGATCGTAATCCGGCAAACGATAATGCAACAGATCGATATCGTCCTGTGGGAAAATCTTGTGGGTACTCCCTAACCCTCCTGGCTGCAAAAACATCTGTACCGAATGGTCGTGTCCAAACAACTGCAGCTTCTGTAGATCTTCCTCGGACATCGCCTCCAGATGGCGAAAAATAAGCGCCACGTCGCTATCACCACAGGCAACTTCAATTTGTGGAATTGTCCTGGGTTCACTGAGGCCGCTGATAAGTTCTATGAGTGGCTCGATCAGTCTTGAGACCGGATCAACCAGTATCGGACAGTTTTCGATGTCGGCAATATAGGGTTTCATCTTTTCCCTGAAGCCAACCAGCACCCTTCCCTTTTTGTCCACGTACTTCACACCCAGGCGGGCTTTCGTTCGATAGCCATACGGGGATGCAGAGATCGGTTCCATCCACTCCCCGGGCGCAATCTCACCAAATGCTTGTTGAACCTGGGCCTGCTTCAATTCCAACTGATATGCATGACTTGCGTGCTGGAAACTGCAACCGCCACAAAAGGACGCTGCTTTACACTGTGGCACTACCCTGTGGGGTGACGAAGTCAGGACTTCAGTCGCTCGCATGTACAGTCGTTTTCGTTTTCTGGCAACCGGAACTGCAATCACCTTTTCGCCAGGCAACGCACCAAAAACAGCATGCCTGCCATCTTCAGTATAGGCGCAGCCGTCCTTTGCCACGGTTACCACCGTGACCTCTACAGGGTCATTTGATTTCATTGGGATAGTTCGATTAACCGTTACTGAAGACGCCGGTGGAAAGGTACCGGTCGCCGCGATCACATACAATAGCAACGATAGTGGCATTGGTAACTTCTTCACTTAACAACAGCGCGCCTGCTACCGCACCACCGGACGAGACACCACAGAAGATACCCTCCTCTTGCGCCATTCGCCTCATGGTAACTTCTGCGAGGGTTTGTTCGACATCAATCACACGGTCGACATGCTTGCTGTTGTAGATCTTCGGCAGGTACGCCTTGGGCCATCGACGAATCCCGGGAATTTGCGAACCCTCAACAGGTTGTAATCCAACAATCTGAATCTCGGGATTCACTTCTTTAAAGTATCGTGAACATCCCATGATAGTGCCGGTTGTGCCCATGGAGCTGACGAAATGAGTGATCTCACCATTTGTCTGCCGATAAATTTCTGGCGCGGTTCCTTCGTAATGAGCTCTCGGGTTGTCCTCGTTGGCAAACTGGTCAAGCACACGTCCTTTTCCTTCGGCCTGCATTCTTTCTGCAAGATCACGGGCGCCTTCCATCCCCTCTTTCTGGGTGACCATCACCAACTCCGCACCATAGGCCGCCATCGCGGATTTACGTTCATCACTCATGTGGGCAGGCATGATCAGGACCATTCGATAGCCCTTAATCGCAGCAGCCATCGCCAGTGCTATGCCAGTATTGCCACTCGTGGCTTCAATAAGCGTATCACCTGGCTTTATGAGCCCACGTTCTTCGGCACGCTGAATCATACTGATGGCAGGTCGATCCTTAACAGACCCCGCAGGATTGTTTCCTTCCAGTTTGGCTAAAATGGTGTTGCTCGTCTCACCGGGAAGACGTTGAAGCCTTACGAGCGGCGTTTCACCGATGCAGTCTTCAATGGTGGGATAATCAGTCATGAATATGGGGCCTGCCTACGTCAATCAGCCATGATAGGAGAAGTTCGAGAGCCCATATAATATCAGGATAGTCTATCCAAATTCATTTCAGTCATAAGTTAGTTCCCGTCCAAAAGTCCTGATCAGCGCCATGAAGCTGTAGTGATGGGGCAGGTCTAAAAAAAATCAACGATCTAGCCGGAAACCATCACTGCGGTGTATATTCTTCGTTCAAGACTAAGTTAGGGAAATAGACACGAATGCGGTTCCTGTCCGAACTCTCGTTGTTATTGATACTTACCCTATCTCCTCTGCTGATCCTGGGAGGCCTGTCGCTGGGACTTACAATTCCGGCTGATTGGCTACTGTTAGCAGGCGGAATGAGCATCATCGCTGCGGTAACAACCACCCTGCGATTACGACACAGGTTTGTTCGACCGCTACAAACGCTTATAGATAACCTTTATGAAAACCTTGAAACGCCTCGAGGAGATGAGCCCCCCGAGTTGCGACAACTTCTCCGGGCGATTCGGTTCTCTTCAGCCGCAGGTAATATTGATGCAATGAACAGAATTAGCCGTCTTGAACAACAGTTACGGCGCGACAGGAATACCCGCGAACAGGACGAACTGCTTCTCAAACAGGAACGCGAGGTCCAGAGGGAGACACAACGTGAAATCGTTGATACAACCAGAGATCTGGAAGTCCAAAAACTACTGGCGCGTGAAACAGCAAGAAAACTGGTTGCGGTAGCCAACAGCTCCCCTCTCAATCAGGACGCCGTCACAGAACTCGAGAATCTTCAGTTTCTGCTTTCGGATTCTCATCACCTTTCCGCTGCTGAGAACCACGACCTTTTACGGTTAATTGATCGTGTCATCAGTATCACGGCACCACTTTCAAGAAAGCGCAATATGGCTTTCCACGTTGCCTTCGATGCTGATTGTCCGCGTCACTTTGTCCTGGACGACGAGCAGTTTGTATCCTGCCTTTTTCAACGAGTGATCCGTTATTTGCAACTCAGTGATCTGAAACCAGGTGACCTGAAGCCAGATGACCGGCTGCGAGAAAAACAAAGGCAGGTTTTCATCAGCGTTAGTCAAACTACCGGAGGATTCACCCTGACTTTTCCGGAAACAGTGAAGCCAATGCGGGAGGCAGGGCTTGAAGAAAATGTAACGCCCGCCGGCGCAACATGGAACAGCAGAACCCTGACTTTTCCAGCCACGTTAAGTCACCAGAAAATGTCAGTCGAAACCGGTCTAACCGCTATCGTCGTTGTCGAGGATGAATACTTACGGTCCAGCCTTGCGCAGCGACTGGGTTTTGTTGGCGTCACCTGTACCACGGACTTTAAAAACCAGCACCTGGACATCTGCGTGGTCGCCGATGAAGCAAGTGATGTGTTCCTCGCAATTCAACCCTACCTGCCAGAGACAACCTTTGTGCTGATGTTAAACAACCGCCAGCACTACCGGCACCCGCACTGGATTACCGTGAAAGACCCGGTCACACAAATCCAACTGGAGAAAATCGTCGCCCGCATTGCCGATGCAAAAGGCATCTCTAACCAGAAGAATGTCCTTGTGGTTGATGACAGTGAAGTCAATATTCAGTTGCTTGAAATACAACTTAAAGAATTGGGTCACAGCGTGACTGTTGCTGGTACTGGCGAGATCGCAGTGACGCTGGCAAACCAGCATCGATTCGAACTGATCTTCATGGATATACAAATGCCGGGCATCGATGGACTAGAGGCAACCAGGAGAATTCGCCAGCACAACCAGTCAGTACCTATTGTTGGACTGACTGCTCACGCCACCACAGATGAGAAAAAGGAATGCCACGAGGCAGGTATGAACGACGTACTGATCAAACCTGTGAGGATGGAGAGCCTGCGTGCCATGACACATCGCCTGGGACAACCTGGCGCATTTCCTCCACTGGCAGCATCAGGCACCCCTGTCTTACCGGTATTCGACCTGGACCTGGCTCTGGCAAATGCCAACAATCGCCACGACCTTGCAGCAGAACTGTTCGAACTCCTGATCGCAGGCCTCCCCCGGGACCTGGATGCGATAAACGCGGCTTCGAGCAATATCGATGAACTGAAGCGCGCTGTTCACAAGTTGCATGGTGCCGTTCGTTACTGTGGGGTCCCAAGACTCGCAGGAGCGATCGAAAAACTGGAATTGGTTTTGAAGCAGGGTAACGATTCAGAGATCCAGGTACTGCTGAACCTGCTAAATGGTGAAGTCACTGCCCTTAACACCTGGCATCAGGAAAACCCTGACGTTTTAGGTGCAGGGGTTCAACAGATCAAGCACCGTTAGTCGCGATGACATAAGCGATGGCATAATCACGCTCATCCGACATGCTAATGTGAAAATCAGAAATGCCAAGCGCTTGCGCTCGCAAATTGGCTTCGCCGGTTAACCTGACCAGTGGCGCGCCGCTGTCCCTTCGAGCTATTTCAATATTCCTGAAATGCACACCGTTTTTCATACCGGTGCCAAGCGCCTTGGAAACTGCTTCCTTGGCAGAAAACTGTCTCGCCAGATAAGCAGCCAGTCGGCCACCTTCGAGTGATCGTCGCTCCCCGGCGCACAAAATCCTGTCCGCAAAACGTTCACCAAAGCGATTAAGGGACCTCTGGATCCTTCTTACCTCTACGATGTCAGTACCTATCCCAACAATCATCAACGCGCTCCCCTGAACAGGCTACGACTTTTGAGGGGCTTGTCACCCAGCAGTTCTGCAAGAGAGAGCCTGGTCAGGTTCAATAACCGTTTGCTGTCTACCTGTTCCAGATCGCCCGAGGCAATCTTTAGTAACTCGGCGCCGGGAAACGTTTCAACTTGAGCCTCTCGTATTGCATGGAATCCTTCGTGAACCACAAAGCGATAATCTCTGTCTGGGGAAATCGGCTGCCCATCGCGTGAGTCATACTCAAAATTAATGCCGTAACCAAGCTCCTGCAACAGGCAAAGTTCAAACCTTCTAATTGCTGTTACCTCACCGCCGGACTGTTGTTCTGAAAAAGAGGGTTCTAAAAAAGATGGTTCTGAAAAAGATGGCTCTGAAAAAGACTCGCTAATTAGCACCAGTTCCGAAAGCAAGTCCTCGTAACCTTGATATAGGCCGGCAACCGGATCGAACCGATCCAGCAACCTGTAGAGCAACTCGTTAACGTATAGACCAAGCATCAATCCCTTGCCAGTTAGCCTGAATGGTTTCCGTGGAAAATCTATAGTCGTTGAGGTCTTTAACTCACCGCGGCCAACGGAGGCAATCAGCAACGGTGAAAAAGGCTGCAGCCTGCCCCTTATCTTCGACCTGGGCGATCTAACACCTTTGGAAACTACGGAGTATCGCCCTGACTCCAGGGTAAACAGATCGAGTATCAGGCTGGTATCACGATAATTTCTGGCATGCAGGATGAAGGCCGGTTCAAGTGTTCCTGCTTTATACATCGTCGTAACCAAGACTCCTGATAGCACGCTCATCATCAGACCAGCCAGACTTGACCTTCACCCAGGTGTTCAACATGACTTTTACACCGAGCACCGCTTCCATGTCTTTGCGGGCATCAGTACCGACCCTTTTTAGCCGCTCTCCTGATTTTCCAATCAGGATGCTTTTCTGGCCATCCTTCTCAACGAAGATTGTTGCATCGATGTGCGTCGCCTTTTCTCTTTCTTCGAATTTATCAATTTGAATAGTAATAGCGTACGGTAACTCATCGCCCAATTGGCGCATGAGCTTTTCACGAATAATCTCAGAGACAAGAAACCGTTCACTGCGATCCGTTACCTGCTCCGCATCAAAATAAAAGGGTGACTCCGGCAATGCTTCACAAATCACTTTCTCGAGCTCTTCAAGATTGCCGTTCTTCTCAGCTGAAACCGGCACCAGGCTAGCATCAGGGTATTGCGCCTGTAGCCTGGTTAGCATGGGAAACAACGTATTCTTGTCCTCTATCAGGTCAATTTTGTTAACCACAATAATCTTCTTGGCCTTCGACTCATTAAAGAGACGGGAGACTTCCCTGTCGTCCTCGCCGATTTTTCCCCGGTCGAGCAAGAACAACAGCACGTCCACATCCCGGAGTGCGCTTTTGGCGCTTTTGTTCATGTAGCGATTGATCGCCTTGGGTTCATTCAGGTGAATACCCGGCGTATCAACGAAAAGTATCTGGTAAGAACCACGGGTTTTGATGCCTAAAAGATTGTGTCGGGTGGTCTGCGGTTTTCTGGAAGTGATGCTGATCTTCTGGCCCAGTAACGCATTCAACAAAGTCGATTTTCCTACATTGGGCCGACCTACGATCGCCACATAACCGCATCGTGTATTCAATGGGTAACTCCCAGGTGTTTGAGGGAAAGTTCGGCAGCCTTCTGCTCGGCCCGCCTTCGTGAAGTTCCAATCGCCCTGATGGTTCTGCTAAAGGATAAAGATCGACATTCAATCTCAAAATTCTGGTTGGGCGATTTGCCAGTCGTGCCGACCAGAATATAGTCCGGCACCGGTTCACCTAAACCCTGAAGGTACTCCTGAAGTCGAGACTTGGCATCTTTCTCGATATTCGATGATGTCAGCGCATCAAGTCGTTCTTTAAATAGTGCAAGAACACAGTTGGATGCCTCGGTGATTCCGCCATCCAGAAAAATTGCCCCGATGATCGCTTCCAGCGCGTCTGACAGAATCGAGTCCCTGTCGAACCCGCCGCTTTTAAGTTCACCGCTGCCCATCGTCAGGAACGAACCAAGATCCAGTTCCCGGGCAATCTCTGCGAGCGTCTGCTGTTTGACCAATCTTGCCCGTAACCGGGAAAGGTCGCCTTCCGGCGCATCAGGAAACTGGCTAAACAGCGCCGAGGCGACCACAAAATTGAGAATAGAGTCTCCGAGAAATTCGAGACGCTCGTTATTTCTGTCACCAAAACTTCGGTGCGTTACTGACTGATCGAGTAAAGATGCATTTTTGAATGTGTATGCAACACGCGATTCAAGCTTTTTTAGATCGGACACACTGACCCGGGCTAGTCTCTAAGAGGGACTTTCTTCTCGAAAGTCGCAATCAGATCCAGATTGTGAACCATATGAATCCGCGCCTCATAGTGCAGGATCATTTCGGTGACACGTTGACCGCGGTGAACCTTCAGGTTTTCCTTAAGGTCAAATTCACGGATGTTATTCATCTTCAGGCGCTGTTTCATGATGTCACGAAGATCGACATCACTCCTGAGTGCCAATCCATTTTCCTGGGACATCTTGTCCATGACCGTACCCATGGTGTTGTGATCCATGTACAAAGGTATCAACTGCGAGCCAAGAGAGACTGCAGCCGCAACGACCAGAAGGGTAACCATAATGCTACCCATGCTTCCTCTCTGTCGATTCTTGCCTAGCGGGGTTCTAGTATTCATCCTATAGGTCCTTACTGTATCCAACCATTACGCGAGAACTCCGGTAGCCGAAGCCCTGGTTTTTTATGCAGCCACACTGCTACTGCCCTGCCAACTATCTTGTCTTCTGACACCAAGCCCCAATACCGGCTATCGCTACTCTGATCACGATTATCCCCCATCATGAAGTAGTGGCCTTCCGGAATCACCCATTCATCCACTCTTGTTTCCCGATAGGGATTTCGTTGAATCAGGTGCTCGGCATCTCCCAGCTTCTCCCGGTACTGCAGAACCTCCGGATTCACCGGCGGTATCTGGGCTACAAACGTCTGATTCTGTCGTTCCCCGTTAATATACAAGGTCTTGTCCTGATATCGAACCCTGTCTCCCGGTATTCCGACCACCCGTTTAATAAAATATTCGTCCTGATGAGGCGGAATAAAGACCATGACCTCGCCGTTTTTTGGTTCCGCAATATCAACAATCTTGGTGCCAAGGACAGGTAGCCTGATTCCATAGGTATATTTGTTTACCAGAATGAAATCACCGACCTCAAGTGTCGGGATCATCGAACCCGTCGGGATCTGAAAGGGTTCGAACAGAAACGACCGAAGAACCAGAACAATGGCAAGGACAGGAAAAAATGAGATTGAGTATTCGACAATGAGTGGTTCTTTGAGCATCGCCTCGCGGGATTTTTCATCAAGATCACCTGCCGGCGCAACGCTGCCCAGTCTTTTCGGGCGAAACACCAGAACATCCACCAACCAGACTATACCGGTGAAGGCGGTGGCAAGCACCAGAATGAGGGGGAAATTGACGCTCATTTTTCTACCTTGAGTACTGCGAGGAAAGCTTCCTGGGGAATTTCAACGCTACCAACCTGTTTCATTCGCTTCTTACCCGCTTTTTGTTTCTCAAGTAGTTTTTTCTTTCGGGTGATGTCACCGCCATAACATTTGGCTGTGACATTCTTGCGCAACGCCTTCACGGTCTGTCTCGCAATAATCTGGCCTCCGATGGCTGCCTGAATGGCCACATCGAACATCTGCCGCGGTATAAGCTCTTTCATCTTCTTTGTCAGGGAAAAACCTTTCCCCCTGGCATCGTCCCTGTGAACAATCAAAGCCAATGCGTCTACAGGATCACCATTAATCAGCACGTCGAGTCTGACCAGGTTCGCCGCTTCAAACCGATCAAATGAGTAATCAAGTGAAGCATAGCCCCGCGAAACTGATTTTAACCGATCAAAAAAATCCAGTACAACTTCATTCATCGGCATGTCGTAGGTTAAAGACACCTGCTTACCGACAAACTGCATGTCTTTTTGAACGCCTCTTCTTTCAATGCAAAGCGTAATGACACTGCCTACGTGCTCAGATGGCACCAGAATGTTTGCTCGCACAATCGGCTCGCGCATCTCTTGAATCGTGGACGGGTCAGGCAATTGGGAAGGGTTATCAACCTTCCTGACATCACCGGATTTCGTCAGCACCTCATAGACAACAGTAGGCGCAGAAGTGATCAGGTCTAGGTTGTACTCCCTCTCCAATCGCTCCTGGACAATTTCCATATGAAGCATGCCAAGGAAACCGCAACGGAAGCCACTTCCAAGGGCATCCGAACTTTCTGGTTCGTAGACAAGTGAAGCATCGTTCAACGTGAGTTTTTCCAATGCATCCCGGAAATTATCGAAATCATCCGAACTCACCGTGAACATACCGGCATAGACCTGGGGTTTTACCCGTTCAAATCCCGGCAGGGCTGATACCGATTCCTGATTTGCACTAAGCACAATGGTGTCACCGACCGGAGCACCTTTCACATCTTTGATACCGGCGACGACAAAACCGACTTCGCCGGTGTGAAGCACATCGGTTTCTGTCCGCCTTGGTGTAAAGATCCCGACTGAATCCACCTGGTGTACTTTACCCAGTGACTTCGCCACGATTTTGTCTTTCTTCGAAATCTTTCCCTGCATCACCCTGACAAGGGAAACGACACCAAGATAGTTGTCAAACCATGAATCGATAATAAGTGCCTGAAGAGGCCCCTCACTTCGATCCTCCGGAGGAGGAATGACGGCGACTATCTCTTCCAGGAGGTCTTCCACGCCCAGACCGGTTTTTGCGCTGACATGCAGTGCACGTGTCGCATCGATACCGATAATTTCCTCGATTTCCTGGCAGACCCTGTCGGGCTCAGCCTGGGGCAGGTCAATTTTATTAAGTACGGGCAGTACTTCGAGATTCTGTTCTATCGCCGTATAACAGTTCGCCACGGACTGCGCTTCTACGCCCTGGGCGGCATCCACAACCAGCAGGGCACCTTCACAGGCTGCCATCGAGCGCGAAACCTCATAGCTGAAATCCACATGGCCCGGGGTGTCGATGATGTTCAACTGATAGGTAATGCCATCTTTGGCCTTATAAAAGAGCGTCACGCTCTGCGCCTTGATGGTAATACCTCGCTCCCGTTCGATATCCATCGAATCGAGCACCTGGTCACCCATCTCACGATCGGACAACCCGCCACACAACTGGATAAAACGATCAGCCAGCGTCGACTTGCCGTGATCGATATGGGCAATGATGGAAAAATTCCTGATACGTGCGGGATTTGTCACAAAAACTCAATTTTAGGAAATCAGTAAGGGATTTGGGGCCGGTAAAAACGCGTGAAGTCTATAGGAAACCGACCCCCTGTGCTATTAACCCCTACTGATCAGGCACTTTCTCAGGCACTTTCAGCGCCAGGTATTGTGGCCGCTTATTCCTGACAATACGGACATGGACAGCAATGCCACCAGGCAGGGCCGTAATGAGCCTGTCCAGCTGTTCAGCGCTGCTAATGGCTTCACCATCAAAATCGGTCAACACATCGCCCCGCTGGATACCGGCGTCGCGGGCTGGTCCTTCATACACCTGACTGATCAATACACCTTTACTAACCTCAAGCTGTCGTTTGTCCACGTCCTCCAGGTCCACGATATCAATGCCGACCCGGTTGCCACTGGATGCTGCTGGAGAGTTGTTCTTCCGTGGGCCAATATCCCCATCATCGAGCTTGCCGATAGTGACCTCGAGTTGCTGCCGCTTGCCACTTCTCATTATTTCCAGGGCTGCGACTGATTCTGCAGGGGTCCGACCAACCAGATGGGGCAGATCCGAGGAGAGGTCAATCATCTTGCCATTGAACGACAAAATAATATCGCCTTCGCGCAGCCCGCCGTCTTCAGCAGGACTGTCTGCAAATACCTGGGTAACCAGTGCGCCAGCAGGCCGATCCAGGCCAAAGGACTCCGCAAGGTCACGATCAACTCGCTGGATCAGAACACCAAGCCAGCCACGGGAAACCACGCCCTTGTCTTTGAGCTGCTCCGCAACTTCCATGGCAACATCGATTGGGATCGCAAAAGACAGGCCCATAAAACCACCGGACCGGGTAAATATCTGTGAGTTGATACCGACAACCTTTCCATCAAGGTCCAGCAAAGGGCCACCGGAATTACCCGGGTTTATCGCCACATCTGTCTGGATGAAAGGCACATAGTTACCGTTGTTTTCCGGCAGGCTCCTGCCTGTTGCGCTGACGATGCCTGCGGTGACACTGTGCTCGAAACCAAATGGGGAACCGATAGCGACCACCCACTGACCCGCTTCAAGACTGTCAGAGGAGCCCAGATCGAGTGTCGGGAGGTTTTCACCTTTGATTTTGAGCACTGCCAGGTCCGACAGCGCATCCTGCCCTATGATAACTGCTTCACGCTCTCGTCTGTCACTGAGGGCAACAATGATTTCCTCAGCGCCATCAACCACGTGGTTATTCGTCAGGATGTAACCGTCTGACTCGATGATAAAACCGGAGCCCGCGCCGGGGCCTGGTGCCGGACGCTCTGGCATTTCGCGAAAAAAGCGCCTGAAAATTTCCGGCACATCCTGCTCATCCATCCCCTCTGAGCGCTTGCTCGTTGACCGCGTTGTTCTGATGTTAACGACCGCCGGTGATGCCTGTTTTACCAGTTCCGTGAAGTCAGGGTAATCGGCCAATGCGGGAGATGGAAAAGTAGATGCAGCACCCAATAAGAGTAGCGATGCAAGGATAATCAGTTTCTTCATGATAGGTTTTCCGATATTTTCAGCGCGTGCTGTGGCACCGCATTACAAACAAGACACCCGGCCGCGAATGCCATCAAGACAACACCAACAGTCATGGGTTCAGAAAGGTCAACACCAGCGCATCCAACCGCCGCGACAACCGTCGCGACCAGAGGCTTCATCCAGCTGTTCCAGAGCATCGTCCACTGCGCGCCGAGAGGCAACTCAATAACCGCTGCGTCGCCACGAACCTGGGAGAGACTGACGACCTTCGGTCTGTCACCACACCCTGAACACCCACTGCAGGCTGAACTCCTGGACTCAAACTCATCCCTGCCAGGCGCTACACGATTCAAATTAAGTGACGTCATACCGTTATGATAAATCAGCCAGCCTAATAAAGAACCGGCTCAACGGATTCAGCGACGCGCCGTGCGGTTTGTAGCGGAACCTCCCCAACTACCGTAATCTGGGGGCCGGTTTTCTGGAGGCGGCGTGTGATGACCACCGTGCCGCCATCAGTGGTTGCAAGGTCAGGCATCGGCGCGCTGTCGTTTGTTTCGATGAAAACGGAGAATGTCGCAAGACCATCGGTAAAATGGAGCCGATTACCCTGAATTCGAACAGGCCTGAACCCATTGGGCAGCCAGCTAACCCGCCAAACGGGCTTTTCGGTCCTTTCATTGGCTTCGAGTGCCAGGGGGTGCGAAATGGTCTCACCCGTCATTGCCGTCTGGAGGTTTGAGACGCCAATAAAGTCACCCACCTCAATATATGTAAACTGGAATATCTCTTTAACCCTGCCGCTTTCTATCAGGTGCGATTGCAGCAGCAACCCGGTTTCCTGATCCAGCCACAACCGGTACCCGTAGCGATCGTTGTATCCAGGAGAAACGGTCAGAACGACAGCAGACCGCCCCGCGATCCTGTCTTCACCCTGCATGGCAAGGTTATATAAATCCTGGGTCGACAAAACACGATCTGAAAAAGCCGGTGTAAACGGTCCGATATGCACACTGTGATCGGCCAACTCATCCCCAGACAGATCCGCCTTCGGGTGATAGCAATAGGCCACACCGTCTTCGCGATAAAGTTCACGAACATCGCCATTGAGGTTATAAAGCCTTTCAAGCTCCCTGCCCTGATCCACTACATGCACAATACGGACATTGTCAAAATGGCTGCCCCGAATGTACGTGAAGTTACCTGCATAGTTTTCGCTGCGAAGCGCACGCCCCATCTTCTCAAGCCATGCGGAGGGAGAGCCTTCAGCGGATAATGAAGAGCCTTCAGCGGAGGGAGAGCCTTCAGCGGAGGGAGAGCCTTCAGCGGAGGGAGAGCCTTCAGCGGAATATGAAGAGCCTTCAGCGGATTGAGAGCCCTCAGGTTCAGCATAGGCGAACCCGGATAACAGAGACGCAGACAGCACACTTAACGTGCCCGCAAGCCATCTAGTTGCGATATATGATCTCATGGGTTTTGGATTACTTTTTCGGCGTTTCTTTATAGTTCACAAATTGCTTGCCGGAGTTCATTCGACTCATCTGGTCATGTTGATTCAGGTAGGCACGAAGCCGACGCTGCTTTTCTTCATCAAGCTCTACGAGCTCAGAAGTTAGCGGCTGAACATCGCTCTGGTTAGCGACTGTCTGGACATCAAGCGCTGGAGAATGATTCCCGGCAACGGTTCCCGCAGAGAAAGTCTGTGCACCCGAATCAGCGACAGGCAGTGATTCCGCAGGCTGCTGGATGCCTATAAATATCGCTACCACCATCGACGCAGCCAGCGCCAGGCTTCCGGCAATGACTGTCCTCGGCGAGGCCGTTTTTTGCAGCTCTCTGGAATGGCTGTCTTCATTTTCAATCGAATCAGCAATGCGCGTGAACAGCGCTTGATGATGTTCAAGGGAAACAGGGCCTCTGTCGGCTCTTAACGTTGAACCAATATGCTGATACATCGCCCAGCTGGAAGTGAGAGATTCATCGGAACGAAACTCCCTGACCAGACGATGCACTTCTATTTCACTAGCCTCACCGTCAATCAATGCCGACAAGGATTCTCTTTTTGTGTCCAATGTACTTCCAGTCACTATTTTTCCTCAGACCACCCGTAATATAGGGTCATCAACCAATCGCCTCAATACTTTTCTCAATCGCTTCCCGAGCCCTGAATATGCGGCTCCGGACCGTTCCTACCGGGCATTCCATCACCTCGGCAATTTCCTCATAACTCATCCCTTCAAACTCCCGAAGGGTCACTGCCACCTTCAATTCCTCCGGCAAATTCTCGATGGCATCAAAGATCACTTTTTGAAGCTGCTCGGTCGCCAGACGACTCTCCGGACCCGCGACATCCTTTAAGACAGCAGAATCCGCCTGAAATTCCCCATCAACATCAATATCTGTGTCTGGCGGTCTCCGTGACCTGGAAACGAGGTAATTTTTAGCCGTATTAATGGCTATTCTGTACAGCCATGTATAAAAGGCGCTATCACCCCTGAATCGCGGCAATGCCCTGTAGGCCTTTATAAATGCTTCCTGCGTGACATCCTGCACCTCGTCAGAGTCACGGACATAGCGACTGACCAGACCGGCAATCTTGTGTTGGTACTTCAACACAAGAATATCGAATGCTCGCTTATCACCACGCTGCACCCGCTCTACAAGCTGCCTGTCGTTTGTTTCTGTCGTGTTCAATCTTCCCCCAAAGGCCTGGCTGAACACTGGATTAACCCTGGCTTATTCACTACATCCATCCGTGCGTACATCTGATTACTCGATCAAACATTAGTTCAATCGGACTTAAGGACTCGCATCATAGCAAACTGTCCGCTCACCTGACCCTATCCCCCCCGAATCAGAAGGTGTAATCTGCCGCCTTCACGAACTTTGGGGTGAATGTGACTCAAATTGAGCACCAGTACGATGTATTGATCATCGGTAGCGGCGCTGCGGGGATGACCCTTGCGCTCAAATTGGGACAAAACCATCGAATAGCAATGCTCTGTAAGGACGACCCGACAGAGGGTTCAACTTACTACGCCCAGGGTGGCGTCGCCGCCGTACTCGATGAATACGACAGTATTCAATCCCATATCGAGGACACGCTGGTAGCAGGAAGCGGGTTGTGTCACAGGGACGTCGTTGAGTTTACCGTTCAAAGAAGCGCAGAGACCATTAATTGGCTGGTGGAACTGGGCGTTAACTTTGACACCCGCACAAGCGGGGACGGAAGCACAGAGTTTCACCTCACCATGGAAGGCGGTCACAGCCACAGACGCGTCATCCACGCTGCTGACGCAACCGGTCGCGAGATCGCGGAAACCCTAAGCAGCCACCTGGAAACCCTCGACAATGTGACCATATTTCCACGCTACGTCGCTGTCGACCTGATCACAAAAGACAAGATAGGGCTCAGGGGGAAAGACTGTGTTGGCGCCTATGCCCTTAATCTGGAAAGCCAGAAAGTCGAACTCTTTCGGGCAAAATACGTTGTCCTGGCGACCGGTGGTGCCTCGAAGGTCTACCTTTACACCAGCAACCCTGATACGGCCTCGGGTGACGGCATTGCCATGGCCTGGCGCGCTGGATGCAGGGTTGCAAATCTGGAGTTCAATCAGTTTCACCCGACCTGTCTCTACCATCCTGAAGCCAAATCCTTTCTGATTACCGAAGCCCTGCGGGGCGAAGGCGCCAAACTGGTTCTTCCGAACGGACACCGTTTCATGCCCGATTTTGACGAACGCGCGGAACTGGCCCCCAGGGATATCGTTGCCCGTGCCATTGACCATGAAATGAAGCGACTTGGCTGCGATTGCGTTTATCTCGATATTCGCCACAAAGGTAGCGACTTCATCATGTCGCATTTTCCGAATATCCATGCACGGTGCCTTGAGCTTGGCATCGACATCAGCAAAGAATTGATCCCTATCGTTCCAGCCGCCCACTACACCTGCGGCGGCATCATGACCGATACCAACGGCATGACGGACCTGCCACATCTTTATGCCGTTGGTGAATCAAGCTTCACGGGCCTGCACGGCGCAAACAGAATGGCCAGCAACTCCCTGCTGGAATGCATGGTGTTCGCAACCTCTGCAGCAGCGCACATCAATGCGCATCCAGAGCCACTCGATTCGAACCTGGAAATTCCCTTCTGGGACGAAACACAGGTCACCAATTCAGACGAGGATGTCATTATTTCTCACAACTGGGAGGAACTTCGTCGATTCATGTGGGACTACGTGGGAATCGTGCGGACCGATAAACGCCTGCAACGGGCAAGACGCCGCGTACAACTGCTGCAGCAGGAGGTGACCGAGTACTACAGCAACTACCGCATCAGCAGTGACCTCCTGGAGCTGCGTAACCTCATCCAGGTGGCAGACCTCATGATTCAGTGCGCAATACGCCGTAAGGAGAGCAGGGGCTTACACTACACCCTGGATTATCCTGAGCAGGCCGAAAAGGCAGTTGACACAGTACTGACGCCGCCACTTTTTGGTTAGGTCGCGTCCAGCAACCTGGGACCGTAGTGCCTGATAAGTACGGTCAGTCGGCGAAAGGTGTTTTTTTCACAGGCATCGCGGCCAACAACTACCTTCAGCTGTTGCCCCTTCACGCTGAAACCCAGTATCACGAAAAAATGACCTACATGCAGCGGCGCCAGAAGCTGAGCTTGTTCCCAGTGCCCATCGTTGAAACCAAGCGCCCATGCTCCATTGCGATAAACGACCTGTTGGACAGCCAGCGCTTTCCCCCAATAATTCAAGCCGTGCAACAGGTGAATCAGCGAAGCGAACAACGCCACCGTTAGCGCTAATTGTAGTGATAGCCAAAACATCCCGTTGACCCACAGCGCAACCAGGGCTGCCAGGTGTACGAACAGGCTCAACAGGCTACGGAGACGTGAATGTTTCAGGACCAGGAAAAGACGATCCGAAGAAAAAGTCTCAGGGCTGGACACGATCCAGGATCTTTTCAACCAGGGACTGTAGCGCAGGATCCTCGGATTCACCCTGTCGGGCGAACCACTGCAACAAATCAGGATCCTCCTGTTCGAGCAGCTTGATAAATGCCTGCTGCTCACCGGACTCCAGATCGGCGAACACCTCGTCGTAGAAAGGCAAAAGCAGTAAATCCAGTTCCAGCATGCCCCGACGTGACCGCCACCGCAGGCGATTTAACTCAAGTTGACTTAATTCCAATTGTTTTCCCCACCCAAGGCGTATGAAGCGTGTAAAATGGCCATTTGCAATGGCGCACAAGTATCAGTGTCACAGACTATGCCCTCACAGACTATGCCCTCACAGACTATGCCCTCACAGACTATGCCCTCACAGACTATGCAACTCGATCATTTCGGTTTCCTGAAAGTTTCAGGTGTCGATGCCGTGACGTTTTTACAAGGTTACACCACCTGCGACCTTGCTGCCCTCAATGATGACGCTGCGCAACTCGGTGCGGTCTGCAACATCCAGGGTCGAATGCTGGCCAGCTTCATTGTCATCCGGCAGGGCCAGGACCTGATACTCCGAATGCACAAAGCACTGGTGCCAAAAACCATCGCGTTCCTGAGCAAATATATCGTATTTTCAAAGGCCGAGCTGTCAGATATCTCTGAAAATTTTCGCTGCTATGGCGCACTCAACCCTGGATCAACGCCTGCCGAATCGCCCTATCAGATGAACACAAATAACGGGGTTGTGACGATCGACCTTGGTAATCGCGAAGAGCAATGGACAGAGCAATGGACGGTGGACAACCAGGCACCAGCGACTGAGGGAACCATCGAACAATGGACTGACGCCGAACTGGAAGCGGGTACCGCCTGGGTCGACGAAAATTCCTGCGAAGAGTACCTCCCGCAGACGCTTAACTATCACCAGCTCGGCGGGATCAGTTTCACAAAAGGCTGTTACCTGGGACAGGAAATCGTCGCGAGAATGCAGTATCGCGGTGAGCTGAAAAAGCGGCTGCACAGAATCGAAGCTGAGGCTCGAGGCAGAGAACTGGAATCCGGCAGCATTGTTGTCTCCGGTTCGAACGCCTGCCTTGCGGTTCTATCCAATCCAACGGTAGACCCTGTTTCAGTGACCTGGAGCGACGGGACAGTTGATACAGCCTCCCCTTTATAGCCTGCAACTAACCCTAAATCGCTGCCAAGGCCGAAAAAGCCAGATCCAAACCGCCGTCTTCAGTTAACCATTACCTGTTAACCAGTACCTGTTAACCAGTACTACCTGGCTCAGCCAGCGGATGAATGCCTTCCCACGTCGGCTGGAAATGCGCTTCAAGGTATTCATCAGGTACCTCGGAAGCAGACTGATACACCCAGGCAGGGTTCTTGTCTTTATCGACCAGTAGCGCGCGCACCCCCTCCGGAAAATCAGGGTGTCGTATACACTGGTAGGCAATAACGAGTTCCATCCGGAACATTTCTTCAAGCGACATTCCCTTCGATCGTCGAATCTGCTCGAGAAATATTCTGGCGGTGGTCGGCGAGCCACTTTGATAGGTTGCGATAGCACCGGCCAGCCAATCATCGGCCGGTAGCGCTGATAACCCTGAATCAAACGCTTCAAAAAAGTTCTTCGCATCGAGACAGGTCTGGATAAACCCGGATATTGCCTCCCGGTGATTCAGCAGGTTTGTCGGCAGGGTTTCACTGACAGCAAAGCCGGACAATAGGTCGGTGATCATTTTGGCATTCGCTGCCGGGTCCTGCGTCCAGTTCTGCTCAGCAAGCTTACCGATAATCGCCTGCTTATCCTCCTGTGCCACGACCACATCGAGCAGGCCCAGGCCCATAGCGTCGCCTGATGAAAGCATACAGCCGGTTAATCCTGCAAAGATCCCAAGATGGTCCGGAAGCTTCGACAGAAACCACGTTCCTCCCGCATCGGGGAACAGGCCAATGGTGATTTCCGGCATCGCGATCCGGGTCGAGGGTGTCCCCACGCGGTGCGAACATCCGCCCAGCAGTCCGAGCCCGCCGCCCATCACAATGCCATTCCCCCAGGCGATAACGGGTTTTTTTGCCGTGTGAATCGCATGGTCGAGCTTATATTCATTCAGGAAAAATGATTCCGCGTAGGCGTTATCCCCCCCGCCCGATTCCTTAATGCTGTGATACAGGGCGGTGATATCTGCGCCTGCGCAGAACGCCTTCTCACTACTACTGTCGAGGACAATGCACGCAATGCTGTCATCATCCAGCCAGCCGTAAATCTTCTCTGCTAACTGGTCAATGGTGTCCAGCAACAGGCTGTTGAGAGGCTTCTCTCGCACCATTCGCGCAACGGCAATAGCACCATCAGCCCCAAGGTATTCAAACTCAACTAACGAATCCATTTGGTTTTCCTTATCTACATTTAGTTTAGACGCGCCAGTCAATTGCCGTTTCACCCAACTGCTCAAGCAGGCTATTGCACTGCGAGAAATGTTTGCAGCCGAGAAAACCCCTGTGCGCTGACAGGGGTGACGGATGGGGTGCTGTTAATACCTGGTGCTTCGCACGATCTATCACCGCACCTTTCTTTTGCGCATAGCTTCCCCAAAGCAAAAACACACAAGGTTTCTCACGCCGGGACAGGCATTCAATAACGCGATCAGTAAATATCTCCCAGCCTTTCCCCTGGTGGGATGCCGCATGGTTCTGCTCGACGGTCAGCACGCTGTTCAGCAACAGCACGCCCTGCGATGCCCAGCCTTCCAGGCAACCATGACTAAAGTCTGCGCTAACCAGGCCAAGATCCGACTGGATCTCTTTGTAAACGTTTTTTAACGACGGAGGCAACGGTACGCCCTGCCTGACCGAAAAACACAAACCATGCGCCTGGTTCGGTCCGTGATAGGGGTCCTGGCCAAGTATGACCACTTTTACAGATTCATAGGGTGTGCTGTTCAGCGCATTGAAGTATTCGGAGCCGGCGGGATAAATCACCTTGCCCGCCGCCTTCTCTGCCACAAGAAAGTCTCTCAGCGCCACCATATAGGGAAGGTCAAACTCGGGCGCCAGTTGCTCAAGCCAGCCTGGCTCCAATTGAACTTCTTTGCCCCCGCCCATCGGTTTCGATCAGGCCTTTAAGCTTTTGAACGCATATGCGGGAACAACAGGACATCCCTGATTGAGGGTGAATCCGTGAGCAGCATCACCAGTCGATCAATGCCAAGACCCTCACCGGCAGTCGGCGGGAGTCCATATTCCAGTGCCGTAATATAGTCATGATCATAGTGCATGGCTTCATTATCACCGCCTTCTTTTGCGTTCACCTGATCCCTGAAGCGCTGCGCCTGGTCTTCTGCATCGTTAAGTTCCGAGAAGCCGTTGGCGATTTCCTTGCCGACGATAAACAGTTCAAACCTGTCGGTAACCTCCGGATCATGATCGTTGCGTCGGGCCAGGGGTGACACCTCAGTAGGATGTTGAGTGATGAAGGTGGGTTGTTCAATCCTGTCTTCAACCAACGCTTCAAACAACTCCATTACCAGCTTACCCAGACCCCAGCTATCCTGAACTTCTACGCCGGATTTCTTTGCCAGCGCACGGGCTTTATCGATATCTTTAAGATCACCCGGATCAACTGAAGGATTAAAATCACAAATCGCCTGGTCCATGGTCGTCCGGCTAAAGGGCTTGCCAAAATCAATGAGAACACCATTGTAGGTAAACTCAGTGGTTCCCAAAACGGACAGGGCTACTTCCCTGAACATCTCTTCCGTCATATCCATGAGGTCATTGTAGTCTGCATAGGACCAGTAGAATTCGAGCATGGTGAATTCCGGACTATGCTTGGTGGACATGCCCTCGTTCCGGAAATTACGATTGATCTCGAATACTTTCTCAAAACCGCCCACCACCAGCCTCTTCAGGTTCAGTTCCGGCGCAACGCGCAGGTACATGTCTGTATCAAGCGCGTTGTAACGGGTCGTGAATGGCAGTGCGGTTGCGCCACCCGGCGTGTTCAGCATCATGGGAGTTTCCACTTCCATGAACTCCCGCTCAGTCAGGAATCGCCTGATGCCGTCGACGATCCTGGACCGACGAACAAACAGCTCTCTGGTTTCCTCGTTCACCATCAGGTCAAGGTAGCGCTGTCGATATCGCGTTTCTGTATCCGTCAGCCCTTTGTGTTTATCCGGTAGCGGACGAAGTGATTTCGTCAGCAATCGGACCCTGGTTACTTTGACGGTTAATTCGTCCGTCTTGGTTTTCATCATGGAACCTTCTGCACCCACAATGTCACCGATGTCCCAGTGTTTGTAATCCTCGTAGGCTTCCTCTCCTACATCATCCTGGCGAACATAGAGCTGAATCCTTCCGGACACATCCTGTATGGTCAGGAAACTGGCCTTCCCCATCATTCTGCGCAGGACCACCCGCCCGGATACGGCGGTTAGCGTTGTATCGCCCTCGAGCTCTGCTTTCGTGTTTTCGCCGAACCGATCGTGCAACTCGGAGGCAAGGTGCTTTCGACGGAAATCATTTGGAAAGGGATTACCCTTAAGCCTCAACTCGTCCAGCCGCGCTTTACGCAACGAGAAGATATCGTTCTCATCCATTTCCGGTTCGTCGTTCTTTTTATCCAGGTCTTTTGGTTCTGTCATGACTATAAGCCCATCTTTAAGCTGGCTTCGATAAATTGATCCAGGTCGCCATCAAGTACCGCCTGGGTATTACTGGTTTCTATATTGGTGCGCAGGTCTTTAATACGCCCCGAATCCAGAACATAGGATCTTATCTGGCTTCCCCAACTGATATCCGATTTGTTCTCTTCGACTACCTGCATTTCTGCCTTTCTTTTCTGCTCTTCAAGTTCGTATAGCTTTGCCTTCAGCTGTTTAACCGCCTGATCCCTGTTCTTGTGCTGTGAACGCTGGTTCTGGCACTGCACTACAATACCGCTGGGGATGTGCGTCAGGCGGATCGCAGAATCGGTTTTGTTGACGTGCTGGCCGCCGGCACCGCTCGCCCGGTAGGTATCTACCCTGACATCAGACATATCAAGATCTATCTCAATGTCATCGTCCAGTTCTGGCGACACGAACACTGATGCGAATGAAGTATGCCTGCGATTACTCGAATCGAACGGCGATTTCCTGACCAGTCTGTGCACACCCGTTTCTGTTCTGAGCCAGCCAAACGCATGTTCGCCATCAACATGAATAGTGGCGCCTTTAATACCCGCCACATCCCCATCAGAGACCTCCATGATTTCCGTTTTAAAACCATGACTTTCAGCCCAGCGAAGGTACATTCGCAGTAACATTTCAGCCCAGTCCTGGGCCTCTGTACCGCCGGAGCCCGCCTGGATATCCAGAAATGCGCTATTACTGTCCATCTCGCCGGAAAACATCCGTCTGAATTCGAGAATCCCAAGACTCGATTCAAGCGCTTCGAGATCGGTCAGACCTTCGTTGAGAAGGGACTCATCGTTTTCCTCAGCGGCAAGCTCGACAATGTCTGCGACATCACCCAGACCTGAATCGAGTGCTTCGATCGTATTCACTACGGCTTCGAGCGCTGATCTTTCCTGCCCCAGCTTCTGGGCATATTCCGGGTTATCCCAAACCGATGATTCCGCGAGCTCAAGCTCTACTTCTGCCAGCCGCTCCTTTCGATTATCGTAGTCAAAGATACCCCCGAAGTACGTTAGTACGTTCCTTGAGGTCTTTTATATGGGACAAGGTTGCGTTGGTCTCTAACATACTGATTCGTCTGCTCTTTGGTTTGGGACTGGGTTCTATGGAGCGGGTTCCACAGGAGGCGCATTGTATCGAAATGGCCAGCCCGTCGCTACAAAATGACGGAAACGATCAGTTGAGGTTTCTCCATCCCCCGGTACCGGTTTACCTCAAGTCGATAGGCACAACGGATATTCCTGTTTTCAGCCAGGCCTCCATGATTGAAACAGATCGCGTCCACAGGATTAC
>Ga0222633_1000559_pt1 | contig 31452 bp, 28 predicted proteins | sample AntAcemetageno48_FD_179816 | JGI IMG/M metagenome (GOLD analysis project Ga0222633, IMG submission 179816) | Saline water microbial communities from Ace Lake, Antarctica - #48 | ecosystem: Environmental > Aquatic > Non-marine Saline and Alkaline > Saline | place: Antarctica: Ace Lake | collected...
CGCTGATAGAGGCGGGCGCGGACGTCAACAAGGCGGAGGATGCCGGCGCGACGCCGCTGTTTATCGCCGCTCAACAGGGCCACGAGGCGGTAGTGCGGGCGCTGATCGAGGCTGGCGCAAGAGATACCGGCGTGGTGCCGCTATTCATCTCCACTCCAATTCTCTTTGTGGGTCTCTTTGTGGGCTTGCTGATCGGGGCGGTCAAAGCGGCTTTCAGGCTATTGTTAAGATTCTAAGGGACGCTGGCGCTGTCGGCGGCGTGACGACGGAAACGCCGGCGTAAGCGATGCCGTTTCCCTTTTTGATGGATAGTAAAAGACACAATAATACCCGACGCAACAAAAGAACATCGCTGTGCCCGGAATACTCGGTGCGCGCTCGCGTCGTTAACAACAGTGGGTTGCCGGGATTTGAGTCGCGTCGCGCGACCCCCGCCGAGCGCGCCACCAGTCTCAGTAGCCCCGTTGTTCTCAACAAATTCAATATTTTCGTCGCGTCCAATCCAAACGCGCGTCCGCCCAACGCGCGCGTTTCCCCATCCCAACCCACTAGCACACGCGCCAGGTGAGAGTAGCGGTGGACGAGCCGGAGCCGGTGCAGGGTGTATCGGTTTCCGTATGCCACGTAGCACCAAAGAACATATTCTGGTTGGACGAAACGCTGGAAACGTCCCAGCCCGAGATGTCCTGGTTGAAAGCGTTACCGTCGGTCGAGCTGTAGAACATCCTGGCCATTGTGGTCACGCTGCTCGTCTTCGTCCCCCACACGTTGAGGGGCGAGTCGAAAGCGGTGGCGTCGTTGAACATGTCACTCATTTCGTTCACGCTTGAGACGTCCCAGCTCGAGATGTCCTGGTTGAAAGCAGTGGCGCTGCCGAACATTCGGTACATTATGGTCACTTTGGAGACGTCCCAGCCGCTGATGTCTTGGTTAAACGCGTCCGCGCCATTGAACATCGACTTCATGTTTACAACCGCGGCCGTCGTCGACCCCTGGAAGAGGGGCGAGTTGAAAGCAGTGGCGCCTTGGAACATTGACTCCAAGTCCGTCGCTTTTGAAACGTCCCAGGCGGACAGGTCCTGGTTAAAGATTGTATTGCCGGAGAACATAAGGTAAAAGCCCCTTCCTCCAAAGAAATTGCTGCCGCTGCCGGTCACGCTGGAGACGTCCCACCCGGAAATGTCACGGTTGAACGACGCTCCGTAGAACATGGCATGCATGGAGGTCACGCTGCTCGTCTTGGCCCCCCACGCGTTGAGGGGCGAGTTGAAAACCCCTGTTCCGGCGAACATCCAATCAAAGTTCGTAGTGCTGGACACGTCCCAGCCCGAGATGTCCTGGTCGAACGCCCCGGCGATAAGGAACATAAATTGAAACGAGGTGGTCGCGCTCACGTCCCACGCGGAGATGTCGGCGTTGAAGCTCGCGAGGCCGGAAGACAAACTGACGGCGAAGAGAGCGGACATGTCGGTCACGAGCGCGGTGTTCCAGTCCGCCATCTCGTTGCAGCACACGACCCCGCACGCGAGGGTGTCGTCGTTCGCGCAGTTAGCCTGCGATCCCCCGGCGGTACCCGCCGCGCAGCACGCCACACTGGTGGCGTCCAGGGCCAGGCAGGCGTCCACTGCGGTCTTGAGCGCCGCGCGGTCCATGAAAGGAGGAGACACGCAGGCGCTGCTGTCCCCGTTGGTCACGTAGCCGGCGACGCAGGAAGCAACCGTGCATTCGGCGCTAAATGTAACGGCGTTCGCTACGACGCATGCAGAACACGCGCTGCCAGTTCCATTAGGCTCGAAGCCAGCGCCGCAGGAAGCGACCGTGCATTCGGCGCTAAATGTAACGGCGTTCGCTACGACGCATGCAGAACACGCGCTGCTGTCCCAATTAGGTTTGAAGCCGGCGCCGCAGGAAGCAACCGTGCATTCGGCGCTAAATGTAACGGCGTTCGCTACGACGCATGCAGAACACGCGCTGCCAGCTCCATTAGGCTCGAAACCAGCGCCGCAGGAAGCGACCGTGCATTCGGCGCTAAATGTAACGGCGTTCGCTACGGCGCATGCAGAACACGCGCTGCTGTCCCCATTAGGTTTGAAGCCGGCGCCGCAGGAAGCAACCGTGCATTCGGCGCTAAATGTAACGGCGTTCGCTACGACGCATGCAGTACACGCGCTGCCAGCTCCATTAGGCTCGAAGCCAGCGCCGCAGGAAGCCACCGTGCATGCGGAGCCGTAAGTAGCAAGGTTGGTTACGGCAGCGCATGCAGTACATGCGCTACCAGCTCCATTAGGCGCTGTAAGTAGCGCCGTTGGCTACGGCGCAGACAGTACATGAGCTGCCGTCTCCATTGGGTTCGTAGCCGGGGTCGCAAGAAGCCACCGTGCATGCTGAGCTGTACGAAGCGGCGTTGACTACGGTGTCGCACGTGGCGTCAGAGCCCGTGTTGGATTGATCGTCGCTCTTGAGGCCGATGCCGAGGCTGAGGCCGAGGCCGACTGCGAAAATGCCAAGCACTAGCATAGAGAACACCGGAACGGTGTACTTGTCGAGGATCTCCGGGGCGGCCCTCTTGACCTTGACCTTGATGGGTGGGTTGGTGGATGGAAGTATATCCGTGTCTTTCATTGTGGTTCAAGCGATGCGGTGGGCAGATGCTCGCGGTGAAGCGGAGCTTGTCCGTCGCGGAGAGGCGGAGGCGCGGGGGGAAGTGAGGTCGATGGTGTCGTTTCGTCCCACGAAAATAAGAAGGACGAACGTTTCTGCGTTCGACTTTGTTAAATCCGTTCGACTTCAGAAAAACCACCGAAAAAACTTTTTCTTCGAGGGGGTCGGTGCCACTCGACGACATTCAAGCGGTCTTCCGCACGGCCAGCAGCGCCCAAAAACGCAGGCATAGACGACGAACATGTAGGCTAAGATACCCAAAAGTCAGAGGCTTTAACGGATGCGTGTGCGCTCCGGAGCAGCGGACGACCCGAAAGTGAGATTTCACGCCATGAAAAAAAAAGACCAAAAAAAAGAAGGGGTTACGTTGAGCGTAGAATTGAGGGATTTTGTTTTCGAGAGACTTCCGTCGCCACCAACGCTTTCTCGGAGGCCTCGAAGCACAACGACGCGCACACCCTCCACGTCGTTTTCCAACGCGACGCTTAGTATGGAAACTCGCGCACGCAAGAGAAAGCGCGAACGCCGCGATGCTACCGCGGCTAACCCGGGCGAGGCCATCCCCGGCCTTCTCAACGACATCGTCATCACGCACGTCCTCAGATCTGAGTATTTCGACGCCACCGCGTCGCGCATCGCACGGCTCACCGCTGGCAGCCGTGCGAGATCTACGGGGCTTCAGTTTGAAGAGCTTGATGATCAGCGTGCCCTACACCTCGGATGTTTCAGCGCGCTGCAGCGCCGGCAACGGCAAGGTCGCCTGTCGCGTCAAGAATACCTTTGTCTGGCAGCGGAGAGGGGTGGACATCTCGAGGAGTTGAAGGTGTTGCGCGCGGACGGCTGCCCGTGGGACAAATGGACATGCGCGTGGGCGTTGAAGGGCGGTCATCTCGTGGTGCTGCAGTGGCTGCGCTCGAATGGATGTCCGTGGGACGAGCAGACGTGCTCGAGGGCGGCGTTGGGCGGACACCTCGAGGTGCTGCAGTGGGCGCGCGCGAACGGCTGCCCGTGGGACGAGGGTACGTGCTCGGGGGCAGCTTACCACGGACACCTCGAGGTGCTGAAATGGGCGCGCGCGAACCGCTGTCGGTGGACCGCATCGGCGCGCGCTGAGGCGGCAGACCTTGGGTACATTGAGAGCGACGGAAGTGACGACGACAGTTTGTCTGACGATTCGGACAAGGCCGAGACGAGCAAATAAGATACTTTTTTTAAGTAAATCAGATCTAAAGTTTACATCAGCTAAGTACCCTATGCTTTGAGCCCCGCGTGCGTTTTTATCCCCTCCGGAACGACCCCCCCGTGCGTCCTTATCCCCGATTTCTGTTGGTTCTCCAGAATCGCCTCCGCGGTTTCGTCGAAATCGTCCGAGCGGAAAAACGTGTAGCTCAAAATCACGTCGTTCACGTCAGCCATCGCCGGGTCCGTGGCGAACTTACGATAAATAAAAGAAAGTGTCAGTCTTGTATGGGCAAACAGTCAGGGGATTTGGGTTGGGAAATACGTACCTCCGGGTCTAAATAAAAAAAAACCGGCATATCAACTTCCTCCCCCCCCCTTAATCTCTGTTCCTCGAAGCAAAAGCACTGCACTTTGTTGAAGTAGCTCCCCGCTTTGTTGGGCTGCACGTTGTACGTGGCGACCCCGGTGACGGCCTGTTTCGATTTGTTCTTCGCGGTGAAGAAAGCGAGGGTGGTCTCACCCGGTGTGACCACCACGTTTTTCTGCGTCGGCGTGAATTTCCAAGGCATGCCCTCCGCGACGTCCGCGTTGAACGAAATGGTTACCGACCTTGCTTCCGCGGCTGCTTTCGTGCTTTCGGGTAAGCTATCAGTCTCCCGAAGCTTATCTTCTATGGTTTTACGCCTCGTCGTGCCTCCAAACCCAGTCGCCTGGCAGAACATCCGGTAAAGAGGCACGCTCGCGTACGTCGCGCCGATCATAGCCACGGTCAGGGCGAGTAAATAAATGCCACCCGTGTTCGCGCTGCCTTGCTGTTGGTGCGTGCTGGACGCTATTCGGGCTGCGCGTACGGACCGTAGTCGTGCCGCGTCTCTGGTTTCGGAAGAACTGGTTTGAGATGCGAATGACCGCGCGCGCCCTTGTGTGTTGGGGAACGCCCCGGCTGGCGAACACCCGGGCACTTTGGTAACTTGCGTCGACGTGGACCATCCGTCGATTATCCATCCGCGCGCGGTCGACGACGTCCCGGGAAACACCCGAGACGCGACGAGGGAAGGCGCGGCGCCTCGTGTGGCGCCTGCCAAACGACGCGCGCCGTGCCGCAACATCGCCCGCCAGGACCTGGCGCGCCGCGAAGTGGCGCCTTGATGAGGGCGAGCCGGGGCGATGACGAGGCGACACTGATGAATTTTCAACTCGACGCCGTTTCCCGAAAATCGTCGTCCTTCGCCTCCGAGTTATTTTTCGGCCGTTGGTGGCGCGCGATGGAGAGGCGCATTGTTACGCGCGGCGTGTCGAGGCCCACCGCGGCCTTCCTCGGCGTGCTATGGCGATGGAAGAAACAGGTGCGTCCGCGTTATGCTCTCATCGCGATTCATGGCGTGTGGTCGTCCCCCTGTCGTGCGGACTCGGCACCGCAAATCTCGGAACGCCCGCAAATGAACGTCTTGCAGTGTCAATGTCCTGACCACACCCTCCCTGCGTCCACTCTCCTTTCCCACAACGCACAGACGCGACCCAGCCCGCAGCGGCGCGGAGTGACATGCCGAGCCTGGCCGCGCTGGAGAGTCTCGCCGCGGCTTCCCCAGTGCCTGCGCCGGCCACACAAAGCGTCCACGATGAAGATGGCCCTTCCCGGCGTTTAGCGGACGTCTCGCGAAAGTTTTCGCAGTTCTACAGCGACTTGGAGATTGAGAAGCAACGGCGCAGCGAGCAGGAGCTGGGTCGACGGAACGCGTTGTTCGACCAGGTGCAGCGGTTGGAGGTTGACGTGCTGGCGGAAACGAGACGTCGACGGGAACATGAGGTTGCTTTCCGAGACGCGATGGTTTCAGATTTGCGCGCAACCGAAACGCGGCTGGAGTCAAAATTCGACGCGCTGTCAACCGAGCTCCGGCAAGCGATGGACATTCTGCAGAAACAGTTCCACGAAATCAGAGAAGGTTTGCGTGAGGAGCGAACCCAGCGAAGAATTGATGTGGAGCAGTTAGGTGAACTCGTGGTGGAGAGGGTGGAGGCGGTGGAGGCGAGCATCGACGACGAGCGAGTGGCACGGCTGGAGCGGGAGACGGTTGTTTTGAAGCGGGTCGGCGAGGACGTTTGGAACATTTCAGAAAAGGTAGATGAAGAGAGTGCGCATCGAGAAAAGGGCCTGGAAATGATTCAAAGCGACATCGCACGCCTTCAGGACAAGGAAAGCACAGCATCCGACTCGTTTCAAAACGCGGTGTTGTCCGAAATACAAAACGTGAAAAGAGCGCTGAACGAGGAACAACAGGAACGGATAGGGGAAGACGCGCGGATCATAGACGCGGTGAACGACTACACGCGCGTGATGCAGGAAGGGTTGCGTTTGGTGAACCGGGGGTAGTTTGGGTAGTTAGTCTCGACGGTGTGGTTGTTGCGAGCGACTAATTAGAAAAACAAAGAAAGCGTTTTTTTTTCACGTTTTAACTTGTTTTTTTCTTCCCACGGAAACCACGTCATTTTATTAAATGTAGATCTCGCGCGCCTCGAGGTCAAACCGCCCCTCACGTCACAGGGCCTGCCGCCTGTGATGCTCCGGGGGCTTGCATCTACGGTCAGCCTTTCGAGTACGACGAGCGCGCGCGTTGATAGGCGAGCTAGGTGGCACGCCATGGCCCTCGCGACGCGGGGGCAAAGCAGCGATTGCGCGCTGGGGCGCCTTTACGACAAATGCGAAGCCGTGCTCGGGGTTTTACCCGCGGACACGCCCGCGACACAAACGGAGGTGGACGCCATCGCGCCGTTCATGGACGCAATGACCCCCGGTGACTTACGCATCACCCCGCCAACGCGCACGGGCAAAGCCTTGGGTCGTTTGCTGGGAGGCGGGAGGTGTGTTTCCAACGGGAACGGAATTTCCGGTCCGTCCTACCTGCCTCTGGAGTACCTGCGTTTGCACGACTCGCCGCAGTTCACCATGGGGGTGTTTAGCTTTCCCGAACACGGGGTTATTCCGTTACACGACCACCCGGGGATGACCGTGGTTTCAAAGCTGCTTTACGGCCGAGTCAGGGTGCGGAGCTTCGACTGGGTGGAGGCGGAGGATGGGGAGGACGACGGGGGCGGAAGAGGGGATGGCGAAAAAGACACCGCAGAAAAACACGGTAGCAATCAACCTCGCTTAGCGCGGTTAGTCGCGGACCGCGAGACCCAAGCCCCGACCTCCCCCCTGGCGTTGTTTCCGCACGACGCCAACATCCACACCTTCCACGCCGTCACCGCGTGCGCGCTGCTTGACGTGCTGCACCCCCCCTACGCGGTGGGGGGCGGCAGGGATTGTCATTACTTCACGGAGGTGGAGTGTGGACCAAACGGCGAAACCTGCGCTCGGGACGAAGCGTGGCTGTTGGAAATAGAGTGCCCCGACCAGTTCATCGTGCACCGGGGTCACTACCGGGGGCCAAGGGTGGGAAGCGAAGCGAGGTAATTGGGCGGCGTGCGTCGATAAAGAAGGGGGTACCAAGATAGAAGGGGGTACCCCCGATAGAAGTAGCGCGGACGACGAGCGGACGCGGGAGGCCTCCTTGACTTAGCGAAAAGGCTGCCTCCGACGCGCGCCAACTCTCGTCGCCAAGAAATCCTTGTTAGCAAAGCAAGGGCTATAATAGGCCCTTGAGCAAAGGTTTTAGAATTTTAGAATTGTGCGCGGCGCGAACCCGCGAGTATCGTTTCCTTCTTGGTGGGTTTAGGGAGGATAGAAGGGGTTCGGAATATTATCCTTACTTCTTTTTTCTCAACGGGCTTGATACTTTCTTTTGCGCGAATACTCCTCAGGGTGGTAAAACACACCCTCCTGAACTCCTCACTCTCTCGAACATCACCTTCAATACTCTCACATCAACGCCTGCGCGACTTCGTCGTTCCCGTCCGTGTCGAACAGGTGCTTGTAATCCGGGTTGGCGGTTATTTTGTACGACTCCATGCCGGTGAGTCGGCCTTGTTTTATGACCATCGGCAGGGGGGGACACCCTTCCAGATCCATGGATTTCGTGGCGTATCTTTTCTGCAGAAACAGGGTTATTTCGGTGACCAGGAAAAGGGAGCTCGTCACCACGAAGCCCACGAACGGCACCAGCCCGTTCACCCGCCCGAGACGCGCGCTGATGTCGTACTGGTCATCCTCGACGCGGACACCACCCACCCACGCCTCCGTGAAATCCGCACCCCCTCCCACCATGTAGGAAGGCGCGTCCCGCGTACCAAACGCCCACGTCGCCACCGCGAAATGTAACGCCACGGCGACGGGCATGACGTGAATCAGCAGCGCCGCTAGCTTGGCGCTGTACCGCGGCGGGTTGGCGCAGTACCTGACCAGCATCACGCGGTCGATCGCTATTGACATGACGATGAACACAACCATCGCGACGTGCACCAGCGGAATTCCCGCGCTGAATATCAAACTGTACACGACCTGCGCGATGAACTGTCCGTAGCGCTCGGAAAGCAAAAACGGGGGCGGCGTCATGAGCTCGTTGAGCTCCCTTTGCGACTTCACCTTTGGGGTGTTGAGCCACACGTTTATCCGCCAAAGCACAACCGGCGTGAGCAGCGTAAACGGAAAACTCCCCGCATTTAGAATAACAATCTGCGCGAACTTGTTTGAAAAATCCGTGTACCAGTACCCGGTCATGTCCGGGTGTCCTCCTTTGAACAGAAACGGAACCCCCGAGAGCTTTTGAATCTGCGCCGCCATGAACAACGGCAGAAACGCCATGTTCACCACGAGCGCGACGATCATGTAGCTCGCGATCGCCAGCTCTTTCTTCGTCAAGCTATGCGGGTGTTCCCACATCGCCAAGAAGTTACAAAGCTCTTTCAAAATCAGGTTCATGATCATGGAGACGGATACGGCGAGTGTTAGGTAAACAACGCCGAGCGTCTGGTTGTCCCAATACTGCTTGCAAAAGTCTTGGAGCCCGTCTTTACTTTCGTAGTAAGCGCCGAAACCCTTCCCCTTGCAGTAGCAGGTGTAACAAACGTGCGCGGCGCACTCGTCGACGTTGCTGTTTGTAACGAGCCCACCGGCCCACGCCGTGGCGGTGCCGGCGGTGTACTCCAACCGGAACACCGCCGCGGCGGTAGCGTTTTCTGTGGCGGTGAAAAAGCCGCTCAAATCGCCAACGTCCGCGCGCCACTCGTCAAAGGTTATGTGTCCCTTGCACGCGAACACGTCGACGGACACCGAGGTTTGCGTGATGAAGGGCTCGATGTCCGTGCGCGCGCCTGGGCTTGCCTCGGAAGTGCTCCCGAGGTCCCACACCGCGGGGCAATCAAGAAACTCGCCCCCAACGCCGATGTCGGCGCACTGCGCGAACGGGGACAGCGAGTTATTCGCCGCCATCGCCGCGCCGATCACGGCGAGCGAGATCAACAGCACCAGCGCGATGATCGCCGCGCTTCGCGTCTTTCGCTTCCACATCGTCTTTTCGCGGAAGTGCAGGTTCTCCCACAGCACATCCGAGGGCGGTTTCGCCGTGGTCACGCGTAGCTTCGTGGGCGGCGCCAGCGCCGCTTCTGTGAACAAAAGGATGTCATCCTTCCCGCTCGCGATCATCTTCGCCCGAGCGTCTTTGGGCTTTTCTGCCTTCGGTAACAGGTCGAAGGAGAGGTTTTTCAAGCGGTCTTTCGATTCCGCAACCTTCGTGATGCAATCCACACAAGTCTGCTCCTCAACGAAAGAAACCCACGCGCACACCACGGGGAAGCCTTGCTGCGCGCACGCGGCGACGGCGTCGGCGTTTTGTTCGCGCAGAACGTTCAAGTCGGCCATTTTCAGTTTGATTTTCTCCGGGTTGTAATCGTCTGGGTCTGACGACTTTGCCACGCCTACCGTTCCTTTCTTCATCCCGCGTTTCGCCGCACGCGCGGCGCACTCGCTCCGATCTGCCATTGACAGGCTTTGGTCCTTAGCAACCTCCAGCACCAACGCGTAGAAGTCAATCGCTAACCCCGGTAGCACGCCCGTTTTCACCAAGTCTTTTTTAACCTTGTCAAACGCGAGGTGCCACAACCGCTTCCACTTCTCCGGGCCATTGGGTTCGTTCTCGATGTGTTCCCCCAACAACCTCTGCGCGCGGCGAAGCATGTACTCCAAAAGGTCGTGATTCGCTTCAAGTTGCAGGGCTTTTTTCCGTAACTCAATCACCCGCGTTACGTCTCGTCCGAGACAAACTTCGTGTACCGCGCCGGCGTGTTTTTCGAAATGATTCTTCACGGAAAGTTCCGTGGCGTTTTCGGGAAGCCCCCTTACTTCCACGGCGTAGTCGTCAATCGTAATGGTGTTAACATCAACCGCGTCGTTTACCTTCTTTTTCAACTGGAAGTGATACACGGTTAACCCTAGTAACAGAAACATCTGCGCCGCGTCCAGCACGACAACCGCCAAAACGGAATCGCGGTCGCCGTTGGTCACGGTTTCGTTTTTCGACTTGGCGTTTCCCCAAAACAGCACTGCGGTTGTAACGAAAAGTGTCAGTCTTGAGTCTACAGGTGTACTGTATGGGCAAACAGTGCACTTGTGCTGTATATAGTTGTACAGTTGCCAGTAAATGTTACTAGTAGTGCACTCAAAGAGGGGTTGTAAACAGAGCCTGGCTTTGGGAAAGGCCCAAGGCCGTACCTGCCCCGAACGTGGCTCGGGCTAACCCGCTGAGCTGGTCCCAGTCCGTGCCGTTTTCGGAGTTCGCCACGCGTGCGGCATGAAACAAACCTCCGGAAAGAACTGTTAGTAACAAAAACGCGTAGAGGTAATCGCGCAACACCACGAACCAGAAAACTATGCCGTCGCTGAAGCGGTTCATCATCTCATCAACCGGGATGGTTAACGGGAGCTTCTTGGTGGTTTTTTTGTCCGCCCCGATTTCACTAGCAGGCTTCTTTTCGTGAGGCTGCAGGTATCTCATCCGGCGAAGCGCGAGCTGTAAATTAGGAGGCTCGTACACGCTTTGCTTGATGTTCGACATCCTTGGCGAAATCAAGGACGGGGTTTGCTTTTTTTTGCCAAACAGGGACGAGCGCTTTCGAAAATTGCTCGGCGTGAGTTGGGTCTTGTCTGGAGACGCCGGCGACTGGTAGTCGGTCACGTCACGCGCGTCGTCCACGGAACTCGCGAAACTCGGTGTCTTCGAGGATGTGACAGGCTTGGGGGCGGGGGGAAGGCCTCCAGCCGCGTCCCCGGGCGCGGGGGGCAAATTCCCAACCGTCGGCTCGGAGCTCACATCAAGAAACGCAACAGCCGGTTCCTGCTTCGTCAGCTTGCGGACCAGCTTTCGAAACGCCATCGCGGTCGTCCCGGTCGAGTCGGCACTGCCCGAGACTCGCCAAGCGGCGCGGGCGCGGTGACACCGGACGTACACCGGCGCGCGCGTCGCTGTGCAGGGCACGCCCGCGGAGACGATCGTATCTTCCGATTCTAGACACTCGAATTTTGGACGATCTCGTGTCGTTTTTAGCGGCGGTGAAAAGGGCACCCGAATAGAGCGGCGGACACAGACCCGGCTGCAGTGGGTGGTGTTTGCGCGTTCATTGGGTTTCGCGACATGCCGGATGTCATCGCGCACGTCAAGGCCGCGCTCGCGTCGACTGCGGTGGACGATGAGGTGAGTGAGTACGTGGCGGACATGGCGAACGAGCTTCTGCAGGATGCCGACCCCGGGGCTGGTTTCGACGCGATGGTGGATGAGCTGGTTGACGCCGCGGGCGCCATGCTTGGCGAGTTCATTCGGGATGACGAAATCAAGGCCATCTTTCAAAGCACGGTTACGCATTTCAGGGGTGACGTGAGTGGCGGATCCGACGCGAACGGAGCTCACGAGGGAGGACCTAACGCCGGTGGCCCGGACACCGACGACGACATCACCAAAGTCAAAGAAGCCGATCTGTGCTTAAACCTGGAGAACATAATCCTCGCTTTCGCCGGTAAGGTGCTTTTGCGGCCGACTAACTTGCGCTTAACCAAAGGAAACCGGTACGGCGTGGTGGGGCAGAACGGCGCGGGAAAGACTACTTTACTAACGAGGCTAGCCGCGGGGGATATTACCGGCTGGCCGTCCGATTTGCGGTGCGTGTTCGTCAGGCACGAGGTTTTGTCGTCGGTGGCGACGCCGATTTTGGAGTTTCTTGAGGCGAAAGCGGTTGAACTAAAAGTCGCCAAAAGCGACGCGAAACCGTGCCTACTCGCGGTCGGGTTCACGGAGGAGCTGATGCGGAAAACAGTCACGGAACTATCAGGAGGGTGGCGCATGCGACTCGCAATCGCCACCGCGATGCTTCAAAAAGCCGACCTCCTGTTACTCGACGAGCCCACCAACCACCTCGACGTGGGCGCCGTGGAGTGGCTGGCCACGCACCTCACGTCGCTTCAAAACACCACCGTGTTGGTCGTGTCGCACGATTACGACTTCCTCTCTCAAGTCGCAACCAACATCGTGCACTTCGAGGACCAGATTTTGTCAATCTACGAAGGTAAGGTTTGCCCGTTTCACCAAATCCCGCCTCCCTGTTTTGCCGACTGTCCGCCCGTAATTACTCATACACGTTACGAAAGACTGACACTTTCTTTTACCTGTTGCAAGGCGGTTTCGCCGGGTTCAGGGCGAACAAACCGAACCTGGTGCTTCCGCGGATGAAGAAAACCGTGGTGGACGAAATCACCGCGCGCGCCGCGGCGGACGGCGGGACTTTGGTGGGACACGGCCACGACTCTGTGGACGACAAAAAAAGAGAGAACAAGATGAAACACGCCGCCCTGGTTGGCGTGGGCGCGGATACCCTCGGTACGCGCGCGTCCGCCAGAGGCGGTACCGGCGGGTTCGCGTCGGCGATGTCCGCCGGGATTAGCGGCGGCGTCGCGAAAAGTGCGGCGCAGAAACCCCTCATTTCCTTCCCCGACCCGGGAGCGCTTGATGGCATTAAAAACAAGCAGCAGTCCGTGGTGAGAATCGATGACGTGGAGTTTGTGTACCCTGGCAACGACACAAAGGTTCTTCACAAGGTCAACGCCAAGGTGAGTCTTGGCAGCCGCGTGGCGATTGTCGGCGCAAACGGCGCGGGGAAAACGACGCTTTTGAAAAACATCGTCGGCGAGCTCTCGCCTTCGCGCGGCGAGATTTGGAAACACCACAACCTACGAATTTCGTACATCGCGCAGCACAGCATGCATCACTTAGAGAGCAACGTCGAGCTTAATCCCAAGGAGTACATCCAGAACCGGTTCTTTCTTGGCAGGGACAAGGAGCTCAGCAAGATGACCACCATGGAGCTTTGCGACGACGACAAGGCGATCATGAAACAAAAGGGAAACGTGTGTGAGATTCTGGGAAGGGCGATGAAAGGCGGGAGTTTGTGCTACGAAGTCCGGAAAGTGGGGGACCGGCCGGGTGTGACTCGGTGGGAACCCGTGGAGTTTCTAAAGCAAGAGCACGTACGGAAGATGACGCGTCATTACGACGAAAAGCTGAAAGCGTCGCAAAGCGGTTTGGACATACGGCCGTTAACAAGTAAAGAGGTGTACGCGCACTTGGGCGATTTTGGAATCTCCACCGAGCTCGCGGATGGGAAAATAAAACGCATGAGCGGTGGCCAGAAGAGCCGCCTGGTGTTAGCGGCGGCGATGTGGACCAAACCGCACGTCATCGCGCTTGACGAGCCCACGAATTACCTCGATAACGAAACCCTCGCGGCGCTAACGGAGGCGTTGCGGAAATTCAAAGGCGGAGTGTTAGTCGTGTCTCACAACGCGCAGTTCGTGTCCGATCTGTGCACCGATTCCTGGCGCGTCTACCAAGGCGCGGTTACCTCATCCGACGAACACGGTAAGGGCCTTTCCCAATCACCACACACCGCCTCTGCGATTGCCCATACGAGAGTGGAGACGTTAACCACTTTCTTTTGTGCCGTATCAGGTGCCGCGGGTTCGGACAAACGAAGCGCCGCGGCGAGGCGGAAAGCCAGGGAGGCGGATAAGGCTTTGGCCAAGGCGAGCGATTCTTTGGATAGCGGCGGTAAGGGGGGTGAGAACGCGGGCGATTACATCAACGCCGACGGGACGCTTGGACCGGGCACACTCCACAACACAAAGCCGTCCGTCACTTTGAACGGCGCCGAGGTGGACCGCACGGTGACTGGCATTCTGGCCTCGCGCCCGACCGCGATTGACGTCAGGATCGAGCAGTTCAGCATGCAAGTCAACGGGCAGGAGCTTGTTCAGGACTGTGTTATCGAACTCAATGCGGGGCGGCGGTACGGCCTCCTCGGCGCGAACGGGAGCGGGAAGAGTAACTTGCTCACCGCCATCGCCAACAGGGAAGTCCCTGTGCCGAAGCATCTGGATATTTATCACTTACGCGAAGAAGCGGAGCCTTCTGAACGCACCGCGTTGGAAGCGGTTGTGGACCACATCAAAATCGAAGTCAACCGGTTGCAAGCGCTGGAGGCTGAGATTCTTGCGCAAGGGGGGGTGGGTGATGAGCGGTTACAGCCTGTGTATGAGCGGTTAGAGGAGCTGGACCCATCCACGTTTGAACACAGAGCGGGCGAGTTGCTCCACGGGTTGGGGTTTTCGAAGATGATGATGCAGCGGCACACGAAAGACATGTCGGGGGGGTGGCGCATGCGTGTAGCGCTGGCGCGCGCGCTGTTCGCCGCCCCGGCTTTGCTGATTCTCGATGAGCCTACTAACCACCTTGATTTAAGCGCCTGCGTGTGGCTGGAGCACTACCTGGCGAAGTACGACAAGTGCTTGCTGTGCGTGTCGCACTCGCAGGATTTCCTGAACGGCGTGTGCACGCACATCATCCGCCTTAGCAACAAAACCTTGTCGTACTACACCGGCGATTACGACACGTACCAGAAAACCTTAGCGGCTGATTCGGTTATCCAGCAAAGGAAATACGACAAAGAACAGGCTGATATCAAGCACATCAAGGATTTCATCGCGTCCTGCGGGACGTACGCGGATAAGATGAAGCAGGCCAACTCTAAGCAAAAGATTTTGGATAAAATGGCGGTCGCCGGGCTGACGCCGTCCCCGAGCGTGGACAAGACGTTCACGTTTCAGTTTCCCGAGTGCAGGAAACTCCCGCCGCCCGTGTTGCCGTTCAGGGACGTGACGTTTTCCTACCCCGGGGTTGACACGAGTGTCACCGGTGACCTGCTGAAAGGGCTGGAGTTTGGCGTGGATTGCGACAGGTACGTATTGCGCGTTTCCCAAATCCAAGCACACTGTTTACTGCCCCTGGACGACTACACGGCCGTCATTAAAAGGAAGTATACTACATACATCACAAGTGCACTGTTTGCCCATACAGTACACCCATACCCCATACATCGCCTAACACAAGACTGACACTTTGTTTTACCTATATCCAGCCGCATCGCGTTAGTCGGCCCGAACGGCGCCGGGAAGAGCACTTTGTTGAAACTCATGACGGGTGATGTTGAGCCCACGAAAGGCACGGTGAGCCGACACGCTGGTTTGAAAATAGCCAAGTACCACCAGCACAGCGTTGATGTTTTGGACCAAGAATCGCGAGTCGTTGATTTCTTCGCGTCGGAGTATAAAGACATGAAAAAGCCCACGGACGAGTGGCGCAGTTTCATCGGCAAGTTCGGGGTTTCGGGAAAAATGCAAACCACCAAAATAGGGTTACTCAGCGATGGGCAGAAGTCACGGCTTGTTTTCGCCATGATATGTTTACAAGAGCCTAACTTGCTGCTGCTGGACGAACCCACCAACCACCTGGACATCGACGCCATCGACTCCCTGGCGCGCGCGATTGGTAAGTTCAACGGCGGCCTCGTGTTAGTGTCGCACGACTTCAGGCTCATCGACAAAGTCGCGAAGGAAATCTGGGTGTGCGAAAACGGAGGCATCGAGGTGTGGAAGCAGGACATACGGGCGTACAAGAGGAAACTCGCGAAGGCGGCGGGACTTTAGTCAGATATCTGTGAAGAAAGTTTCTTTTTCAACTACTTTTACGCCAGTCTGGTTTGTTTCAGTTTCCAACTGCTCGCGAATCTTACTCGTGCACGTGTTACTTCCACTCGTCCTGACTCGCTCGCCTCTTTCCTCATCATCTTCGTCTCGTCGTTGCCAGCGCGGTGACGATCCCGCCAAGCACCGCCGCACCCACACCAACCGCGCCTATTCCTATCAACCCGTCCCGCGCAATCGCGTTCTCCGCCGCGGCGCGAAGCGTCTCCGCTTGCCTACACATCGCGTCGTGCGTAAGCGCTTGCTCCGCCGCGTCCCTCGCGGCGAGGAAATCGCCGTCGTTGTAGTGCGCCACCGCGGTGAGGTATCGCCGGTCCCTCGCGCCCACCGCATCCGCCCAGTCGTACGCACCTTCCTGTAACAGCGCCACCGCGCGCTTCCCGTCGCCCTCTTTTTTTGAGTGCGCCAGCGCCCATGCGAGCCGGAACCGAGCCGCGTCGTGTGCGGCGTGGTCCTCCGGGGTGGACGCTGGGGTGGACGCGACTGCGTTTCGGTGTTGATACGAGAAAGAGGTCAGCGCGTGCGTGGAGTGGAGAGAGGCGAGGGGGTGCCGCTGCTTGGGCGGTGCCACGAGACGCGTCGCACATCCCGAGGCGTTTCGTGACTACGACGAACCTTGCGCGTACGCCGCGTCCGCGTCTATCACCATCTCCAGGTCCGCCACGGGCAAGCCCGGCCCAGCGCTGGTGAACAGCTTCTTGGCATCCCTGAACTGCTTCGAGATGCCGTCCAAGGTAAGGGAGAAGTCCATGGGGGACGCGCGACGAGGAAGTGGTCGTGAGATGAGTCGTTTTTTTGGAGGTGGTCGATGACTCACGTAGATCTGGCTGGACTACTGGAGTGAAAGACCGCAGTGAAGAACCTCGCAGCAGTGTACCGCTATCCCTATTATTAAGTTAAAAGCCCGCCCCTACCTCTACGCGTCTCCCATCTAGACTTATTTAAGCTCCTCGTGCGCGTGCGCGTGCGCTTCTTTCCGCTCTCGGTACCGCAAATAATCCAGCCCAGCCGTGGCTGACCACACGAGCACGAACCAAGCGACGTACGCGTCTTTCGAACGCTTGGCGGTTTCCGGCGCTTCGCCCCAAACCCGCGCTCGCTCAATCCCGCTACTCACGGCGACGATCGAACACACCAACCCTACCGCTCCTGAAACTCTGTGCCCGATTTCCCACGCTGATCTACCAATCGTCTTTCCCGCGCTCGCCCCATTTCTCACCTGCGTCGGCGCCTTCGGTCGGAAATACGCGTTCAGGGGTTGCGCCTCCCCCCAGCACCAACGCGGCGGTTCCAAACGACGCGTGCTTCGACGCGAAGTGCTCGCCCCCGCCGTTGGCGTAAATCAAACCGAACCCCAACAACGCACAGCAAAGACCGGCTGTGGTGAGACACCGGTGGACCTTGAACTACCGCCCGTCAGCGCAGATGTACTGAATGCACCCGGACGCGACGTTGGAATACATCGATCAGTCGTTTGATGAAAAGCCGGACTGGTTGCCCGTCAACGGCTTGCCGTAGCGCGCGAACCAAACGCCGACTGGAATGAAAACGGCCCACGCGGTTGTCATGAAAAACCCGTGCGCCGCGACGACCGACTGTACGCCGTAAACAGAAGCAGACTGTTGTGTTGCGTTGTCCGGGTCTTGCGACCCGGGAGGCGGCGTGGATGAATTCGCGCCCGCAATTGGAACCGGCAATTGATCATTTGTAAAAAACGACCCGCGGTTGTTCCGGAACGCGGAGTGCTTACCGCCGGCGGTGGTGACCTTGAAAACCACGACGCCGTCCGTTCCATTCAGCGCTGAAACAGACGGCGCGACCCAGATGAACCGCGTGTTCGTCTTCCTGAAACCCGAGGAGGTGTCGTATCGAAGGCCGCCGCACGCGACCCCGGGTCCGTGGTTCAACGCGCCGTCGAGATTGACGCCGAACTCCTCGAAAACACCAAACGAAGCCGTCACCATCATCTCGCCAACCTCGGGGTTGACAACGGTTAGGGTGTGCCTGGCGTCAGGCTTGAACTCGTTCGTCGCGATTTCCCAAGAAACAGGGATGGCGCGCATCGGGTCGTTTTCGTTTGCCTGGGGATCACTGCTTCCGTCCGGGGCGGACTAGGCCATCTTGAATCCGATGGCGGCATCGACGGACGACGCGCCGTGCCCTTTTCTTTTGACCGTCGGGTGATGCTCCGCGACGCAGCTGCCGGCTCGGTCGTACAAATCGGGGTGCGCCTCAACCGTAAGCAGCGCCGATACGAACACCGCAGCTGCGATGAGTCGGGAACGCATGATTTCCCGTGCGGGGGAAGCGCGGGAAGCGTGTGCCAAGGGTTTTTTAATTCAGCGATGTTAACTAAAGGTCACGTCCAAGAATCAAAGGCACGCGCAGGTCCGCCGACACGTGTCAGATTTAATCTGTCGCCTCGATTCGTGAATTTTCTATAAAAAATGCTGTCGGCAGACACGTTGGCAGACTTGGTCTACAGACCTCTAGCTAGACATGTGGAAAACCCCTCGAGAAGACTGGAGAGTTGATTTTCACTGCTATTACAACTCGACGCACTCGGTGGGTCGTGATGAACCGTACTGGACTCCAGTACATGTTATCCTATCAGCAGGTTACACCGTCGTTACGGAAGCAGCGGCTTTCGCTCGTCGGCGTGACCGGCACGTCGTCGCGACGCGAACCCCGCGAGCGCCGCCGCCGCGAGTACCCCGCCGCTCGCCAAAGCGACAGTCACATACCCAGCCTTCGAGTCAGTGTCATACACATCCCCCAGCCCAACACTCGCAACACCTCCAATGTTCATCCCAAGAGACGCGAACGCCGCCGCGGCGACGGCGGCGTCCGCCTCCGCCAGCGCATTCGCCGACGCGTACGCGGTGGCCCCGGGGTTGTCCACTTCATTTCTGTAGTAGTCCTTTTTAAACACGCTCCCTTCTGTGCACTGCGCCTCTCCGTCCACTTCATCCCCCACCGCGGCGACTACCGGGTACACGGATTCGAACAACAAGCCGCAGGTCCCGAACAAGTTAACGTCGTTCGGGTGCTGTCGCTCCAGTTTGAAGAAACCGTGCTCCCCAAACTCGTCGCCGTACGTGTTTTTCACGAGCCAGTGTTTCTTCCCGCCCTCTTCCCCCCACCCCACGACGAGCGCGGCGTGGTTAATGGACTGGATACCCCGGCCCGCGGGGGGACAGGACGCGGCGTCGATAATTCCTGACTCATAAAACTGCAAGTTGTTGGCGTTGATTCCAATCGCCACCGGTCCGGCTTCTTTAATGGCAATCATCAGCGCCCTGTTCCCGGCGATCATTTTCAAATCGCACATCCCGGGCGTGGTGATTTCAGCGGCAACGGAAACGTCGCACGCCGCGGTTTCGTCATCCTGCGTCGCGCCAGGCACCGCGGCGTCGTACGCCGCCTGGCTCGCGATGCCCCCGTTCTCGCCGATCCAGTCATAAGCGGTGTACATGTTTCCCGTGTTGCACCCGTTGTCCTGGTGGTCGCAAACCATGAGTTGCTTGACGCTGAGTTGATTGTAGTCGGTTTTCGTGGCCACCGCCCACCGGCCGGCGATGGAATCCGCGCTGACAAACGCCCAGCACGACGCGCCTGATTGAAATAAAATAAATGTCAGTCGTGTATGGGCAATCAGTCGGCGGAATGTGGTAAATGGGAAATACTTACAGATGTCCTGCTGGTTGTGCACCGGGCCCACCACCACGCCAAAACCCGGTTGCGGTTCCGTCCACGAAAAAGAGCTCGGCAAGTCGTCGTAGTTGTCCTCATCCTCGGCGCCGAGCTGTGCTTTTTTCGCCTTTTCGCGCGCCATATGTTGCAAGTCCTCCGCGATTGTTTTCTGGACGCTCTCCACTTTCCGCGTGCTTGGTCGGTACTTCAGATGGGTGGACACGAACTCCTCCTCGCTCAAGTCCCCGAAACGACCCATCTGCATGTTGAACATGCGGTCTGTGTGTGTGTATGGGGGGGCAACAACAGGGTGAGTTTTGTTTTTAGGGTGACGGTGCGGTGGGGAAGCGGGAGCCGGATGCCGCGTGAGTTAATTCGGGGGTGTTGACTCGTCCGGCCTCGATCGATCGTGGTTCACGCATCCCGGGACACGCACCCGGGTTACTGTTGTGTACGTTAACGAACTCCTGGTTCAGGTTGAAGATCTTCTCACGCAGAATCGATACTTCGCACGCCACGATTCCGTCGCAGTACTTCTTGTCGTGCTTGCTCATGAACCCGAGGAACGCGGGCGAGTGCTCGTGCGACGCGAACGCATCTTTGCTGGCCATGCCCGCCATCTGCGCCACCGGGTCCGACGCGGAAACGGTACCAGAGATGACGCACAGCACCAGTGCCGCGACGGCGACGTGATGCGGCATGCGACTCATCGCCGTGACGAAAACCGGCGTGACACGGGCACAGCCTGTGCGCCGCTCCTTGTGCGACCACGAACGCTTCACAGACAGGGATCTCGGCACCGAAAAATAGAGCGTAGCGACTCGATTTTGGGTGTTGGAGGGTGCGCTGGATTCAGGCTCCTCTGTGAAGAGCGCAGGTTCAAATCCTGTTCGTAAGGTAAAAATCCTGGCCGCAACAACGTCAACTTTGATAGCCTTTGAGGCAAACCGTGTTGAAACACGTCGTAGTAACTTCAAAGCAGGAGCACGGTGAAAAAGGATGCAGAGGCCGCGGCCGGCCTTTCTTTTTCGCTCCTCTTTTTTTTCCAACGCCTTCTCTCGCAACGCACCTTTGTCATCAGCGCCCGCCCCCAGCGACGATGGTGGCGACCCGTCGATCCGCCACCGCGGGTTCCGCGCGTGGCGTGGGTTCACCCGCGGCATCCAAACCCGCGTCAAAAGGCGTTTCCAGGGTCGCCACCGAGTTCAAACTGGTCTTCGCCGTCGCGGGCATCTTCTTCGCCTTCAGCGCGTTCGCGGTGCTTCAGGAGGATGTGTACCGCAGCAGTTACGGGGGCGAGCGGTTCAGGGCGACGTTTCTGGTTTTGATCGTGGAACGGGGCGTCAACACGCTGGTGGGATTGATTGGGACGCTGGTGGTGAGGTGGGGGTCGAATGACAGGACACGAGGAGAGTCAAAATCAACGGCGACAAAGATGAAGGTCCCCTTTTTCGAAATCGCGACATCCGGGGTTTCGCAGATGGCCGCCATGGCCGCCGCGAACGAAGCGTTAAGGTTCGTGTCCTTCCCCACGCAAGTCTTGGGCAAGAGCTGCAAGTCGATACCGGTGATGATCGGGGGAATCGCGTCTGGAAGGGCGTACCCGAGGTCGCAGTACGTACAAGTACTCGCGGTGACCGCCGGGGTTGTTGTGTTCAATCTGGGTGCGCCGAAAAAAGGGCCCTCCGCGGACGACGACGACGTGTCAAGCGCGTACGGCTTGACCTTGATTGTTTGTTCGCTGTTTTTCGATTTCATCACCGCGGCGTTACAGGACCGGGTCAAAACAGCCACTGTGCGACGGAACCCCCACTTGAAAAACCCTAAAACCAACATGTTCGAAAGCATGGCGTGGACCAACTTTGGGGGCGTTTTTGTTGCTTTTTTGTTAGCCGTTTGTACCGGGCAACTTGCGGACGGGGTTAGTTTTTGCAACAGACATCCTGGAATGCAAAACGCCATCGCCTACTACGCTCTCGCCTCCGTGCTCGGCCAGCTGTTCGTGTACTTCACAATAACCGAGTTCGACCCGCTAGTGCTTTCCACTGTGACAACGACGCGGAAAATATTCAGCACGGTTTACTCGGCGGCGCGCTCGCCTGGATCGGCGATGAGTGGAATGCAAATCGGCGGGTGCGCGTGTGTGTTCGCCGCGATCGCGTGGGAAACCCTGGAGAAGTACAGGAAGGCGCAGGGGATGGGGTTGAAGAAGAAAAGGTTGTAGGTGCTATTAACAATTGCTTTTTTCATCAAAATAAAGCACCATCGTCTCTCCCATCGTCAATCCCCGCCGCGCCTCGGTCCGCGCGATGGCACCAAAGTACGTCCTCGGGGTGGATGGCGGAACCGGCGGTATCCGCGCCGGCTTGTTCGACGTCAAAACGGGCGTGCCCGTGGGGTTCGCGGACACACCGTACAAAACGACGCACCCCGACCCGGGGTACGCGGAGCAAAATCCGAGGGACTGGTGGCTTTGCTTGGGCAAATCCACGCGTCGCGTGTTGGCGGAGACGGGAGTGAAACCCGAGTCTGTCGTGGGTATGTGCTGCGACACCACGTGCTGCACCGTGGTCGCATTAGATGAAAAGGGCGACGCGATAATGCCGAGCATTCTGTGGATGGACATGAGAGCCGCGGAGCAGACGGAACAGGTGCGTTTCATCTTTCCGAGACAACGCCTTGACGTGGTTCCGAGATGATCCAGATTCGAAAATTGCACATCCCCATCATCCAAGACTAACAAACCACTCCCCACTGCCTGCAAAAAACACGCATCCTCACAGGTTCTCGCTACCAGTGACCCCGCGCTTCGCGTGTGTTGCGGCGGCGCCGGCCCGGTTTCCGCAGAGTGGATGATCCCCAAAGCGCTTTGGGTGAAACAGCGGAAACCGCTTTTGTGGGAGAGCGCGGCGATGATTTGCGAGTACCAGGATTTCTTGAACCTGAAGCTCACCGGGAAGTACGTGGCTAGTGGGAACAACGTCGCGGTGCGGTGGCACTTCGTGGACGGCGTGCCTCCTGTTTCTTTGCTTGAAAAACTCGAGTTGAGCGATCTTGTTGACAAGTGGCCGAAACGAGTCGTCGCGCCCGGCGATACAATCGGCGACGGGTTGACTTGCGAAGCAGCCGCGCATCTCGGGCTCGCAAAAGGAACCCCCGTCGCGCAAGGCGGCGCGGATGCGTTTATCGCGATGCTTGGCTTGGGGGTGGTTAGTCCTGGGCAGCTCGCGTTGATCACGGGGAGCTCGCACCTTCACCTGGGGGTTGTTAGTCACGAAAATAAGGAAATGGCGGGGCGCGGGGTTTTCGGGGCGTACCGAAACGCGCTGCCGGGCGTCGCGGGTAAGTATTTCCCAATCACCACGTTCCGCCTCCCTGAATGCCCATACCAGACTGACACTTTCTTTTTTATCGTATCAGGAATCCTGGAGGGCGGGCAAACCAGCACCGGGTCGGTGGTACGGTGGTATAAAGAACTGCTCACGAACACTAATGGGGGGGATACTAATGGAGGGGATACTACTGCTACTACTAACACTAATGGAGGTGATACTACTACTACTACTACTACTACTACTGGGGACCACAAAGATAACGACCCAGACGATGACTTCTACGCGAAGATCACGGAACAGGCAAAGCAGGTCCCAATCGGCTGCGAGGGGTTAATCGTCCAGGAACACTTCCAGGGGAACCGAACCCCGCACGTCGACCCGACGTCGAGAGGCGTGCTTGTTGGTTTAACCCTGAAACACGGAAGAGCGCATTTGTTCCGCGCGATTCTGGAGGGCGTTTCCTTTGGGACGCGTTTGATTTTCGAAACCATGGCTCAAGTGGGGTAAGTATTTCCCAATCACCACATTCCGCCTCCCTGATTGCCCATACGATACTGACACTTTCTTTTTTATCGTATCAGGTACACCCCAACCGAGGTTGTCGTGGCGGGCGGCGCCACCCGGTCGGAGCTGTGGCTTCAAATCCACGCCGACGTCGCTGGGATTCCGTTTCGAAAGACGAAATGCCACGACGCCCCGGCGCTCGGGTGCGCCGTGCTCGCGGCGGTGGCGGCTGGGTGTTACCCGGCCGTCCCGGCCGCGGTCAAGGCGATGGTGCACTTCTCGGGGGTGGTTACGCCAAACAAGGAGGCGCACGCGGCGTATGCGAGCGCGTACGCCGCGTACAAGGCTACGTACCACGCCACGAAGCACACAGGGCGGGGACAAGCGCCGCGAGGGGGCGATTGCGACGTTGCGACCGCGAAACGGAAAACAAATGACTCACCCGGCGTCCCAAGTCGGAAACCCACCCGAAACAAAAACCACCTTACCGCGATCGTAGCGCCTTCGCTTCTTGCCGCGGATCAAGGCAACCTGTCATCTGAGGTGGCGCGGATGGTCCGCTTCGGCGCGGATTGGCTCCACGTGGATATCATGGACGGTCATTTCGTGCCGAATCTGACGATCGGCCCTTCTGTGGTGGCGCGGCTGAAATCGCTCGCGAGCGACGTGTTTCTGGATTGCCACCTTTCGTGTTCCGATCCGAGTAGTTTGGTAAAACCCCTCGCGGAAGCGGGGGCGGACTCGGTGACGTTCCACTGGGAATCCGTGGATTGTGATGTACGTAAAGCGGAACAACTGGCGTTGAAAATTCAAGCGCTCGGCATGCGCGCCGCGATCGCGGTAAAGCCGAGCACGCCGATTGACGCAATTGTGTTCATGTTGAAAACCTCCCCAGCCGTGTTTGACATGGTGTTGTGTCTCTCCGTGGAGCCCGGGTTCGGGGGACAGCCTTTCATGCCCGCCGTGTTGCCGAAAGTGAAAGCGCTGAGAGAAGGTACGTATTACCCAACCCAAATCCAACGACTGTTACTGCCCCTCTGTGACTATTTACTGTTTACTACATACATCACGAGTAGACTGTTTGCTCATACAAGTTACGAACATTACGAAAGACTGACACTTTCTTTTATTTATCTCAGCGTTTCCACGGCTGAACATCCAGATGGACGGCGGGGTTAATTTGAAAACCGTCGAGATGTGCGCCGCGGCGGGCGCTAATGTGGTCGTCGCGGGAAGCGCCGTTTTCGGTGCATCGGACCCCGAACAAGCGATCGCGGGGTTACGACACGCGCTGCAAGCGGAGCTGCCGGGGTACTCGGATTATGAATAATAACTCAAGACCTTCCTTGAAAGACGGGGAGTAATCACAAGTAAGTAAGACGTGCATGGGGGCAGCGATGGGAGGGCACCTCGAGGTGCTTCAGTGGGCGCGCGCGAACGGCTGCCCGGTGAGCCGTCAGACGAGGAATATGGCGCATTCTCGCGGATGGCCTGTCCATGATGTCGAGTTCAGCGATGATGACGATTTTAGCGATGATGAGGAGGATTAGTGGGGCGAATTAAATCATTCTCTTCCTCGCCCCTGCGATTTTACCCGCCCACTCCTTGGCGTCCTCCGCCATCCACCCGCGACGTGCCTTCCGGCGCCGGCACAAATATCAGGCCCGATGGGGTGAAAAAAGAACACTACTTGCGGCTGCTCGACAAATACTTCCGTCGTTTATAACGTGTGCACGGCGTGCGTCGGAGGTTCGACGAACCCGGCGGGGGACGATCCGGGCGGGGCGAACACTACTTGCGGCTGCTCGACAAATACGTCCGTCGTTTCGAACGTATGCACCCCGTGCGGCCACGGAGGTTCCACCGATGCGGGCGATGCGGTTCCAGGTCCGGACACCCAGTGTATCTATCCTACATGTGACATCAACGAGCACGTGGCATCCAACGTGTGCACGGCGTGCGTCGGAGGTTCGACGATCCGGGCGGGGCGAACACTACTTGCGGCTGCTCGACAAATACGTCCGTCGTTTCGAACGTATGCACCCCGTGCGGCCACGGGGGTTCCGCCGATGCAGGCGATGCGGTTCCAGGTCCAGACACCCCGTGTATTTATTCTACCGGTCTCGAAGCTCTCAGAGTACACCTCGTGGCGGACGACGTGGCGGACAACGCGTACGGGTCGTGGGACGACAGAGTTGAAACGTTATCGTTCACCCCGCCGGGCTTGGAAGACTGCGGTTTTTGCTCTGGCAACACGGTTAGCTTCGCGCCAACCCTGGTGAACAACGCGTTTAATGGACACAAAGCGATGCGGTTCGGGTTCGGGGACTACAATATATATAACGTCACCGGTCTGACCGGGCTGGTGGCCCCGAATGGATCCCAAACCGTTTTCCACAGCCATCCAACGCAAGCCGGCGTGACTGCTTTTGTCGTGTTTCGCCCCATGGCCCACACCACGGCGACAGATAACAACTTCGTTTTCGACTGGGGTTCGGTTGCGTCATATGGTTTTGGGCTCACGTGCGCTGCAGATTCTGATGTGCTGCTGTACACTCCAACGTTTGATGGTGGCGCAAGGCATAGCTCGACTTATGTTCCCGAACAAAAGGCATACGTCGCGGCGGTTAGGGTCGCGTTCGGTTCCGGCGGGAGCGGATATCAATCGGTGACGTCCCAGGACGGGGACGTGACCGTCGGAGATATGGTTCCCAAGGTGACGCACAGCGTGACGGGGTTCACGGCAGATAACATACAAAAAGAAATTTCCTTTGGTTATGGAGAACAGTTTACGCTGGGCATGGAGGCGAAGAGGCGAGGCTCTTCCAATTTCTTCAGAGGGGACATCGCGGAGTTTCGGTGGTACGCCGATCTTTTGTCCGACGCAGACGTGGAATTTGTTCGAGACGAGCTCGTCGCGACATACCTCCCGTCCACGTGCGCGGAGAATTGCATCGAACGAAGAGCGCGGTTCGGGTTCAACGTGTAGACGACGATCGGTTCCGTGAGTTGGGTGTACATTGATACAAACCTCGATTACTTCCTCGCCTCTGCGATTTTCGCAGCCCACTCCTCTCGCATCCTCCGCCTTGACCACCCGTGGCGTGCCTTCCTGCGGGTCCATGCACATATCGGCCCCGATGCTATTGTCGTCCACCATGGTGAAGCACGACACGTCTTCATACTTGCCGTTTTTGTACGCGTGAATCTTCCCGACGCCGTCCAGAAAAGGCAGGGTGATCATGGCGGCGAACTCGTGCACCGTTGCGCCCAGCACGTCGGCTAAATCGAACCCGGCCAAGGCGGTGCCTCCGGTGGCGATCAGGTCGAGTTACACTAATGAGACGCGTAACAGACGTCGTTAATACCAAGATAATCCTTTATTAAACCTATTACACCAGCTTATACGCCCTCGCCACCTCCACCGGGTCGAGTTGCGCTAGCACTCCGGTGGCGAGAATGAGCATCCCCAGCGAACAACAAGTGAGCAACGCGTTGACGCCGTCGACGTACCGCCAGGTTGCCGGATCGGCGTCCTCGTCCGTTTCCGTTTGTTTCGCCTCTTCGCTTTTCATCATCTTGTACCCCGGGTTTTTCTCCTGCCTCGCGGGGATGAGGGGCGAGTTCAGGCTCCCGTCGTTTTGCGCCTTCTCCACCGCCTCCCTTTCCTTCCGGAAGATGTTGTGCACGTTGTACGCGAGCGAGGTGGCGCACGCCAGGGCAAAGCCGGCGATTGACATCGGGGTTTCCACGCGTCGCACGACGAGGGTGTCGCTCATGACGATTATCGCGAGGTCTTTGAACGGCGTGGTGATCGCCACGACCACGGCGGTTGATACTTTCATGAACGCGAAGAGCACCAAATTAACTAGCATCGCCAGGCCGCCGTTCAGCGCTAATAAAACCCACACCATCGCAGGGAAGTTCCCGGCCATGATGGAAAGCGCCACGTCCGTGGATTCGAAAAACACGGCCCCGATTGACGCGATCAAACACTGAAGCGGCGAGGAAAGCAGCATCACCCCTGGTCCGGTTAGCTTCAGGGGTTGCACTAAGTACTGCATCAACACAAGCCTCACCACGTCCAGACCCAACGCTACGCACGTCAGGAACAGCCCGAACGGGGACAGGGAAATTTCCCCAGCTTTGATCAAAACGCCCCCGACGCTGACCAACACGGCGGCGAACAGCGTTGTTAACCGGAAGGGTTCGATCCCGCGCGCGATGGCTAATAGGGTGACGCCTACCGGTAGTGTGGACGCGATCATGGCGTAAAACGCAGGCGAGACGTACTCGAACGCTTTGTTTTGAACGTAAAGCTTCGCCGCGACGATCACGGCGAACGGCAGAAGCATGCGGAAATACTTCGGGCCCGCGATTCGCAGCTTCTGCTTTTCACCTGGGAGGTACGTGACCTGCGCGAACGCGAACGCGCTGCACACGATCTGCTGCACCACGATCAACGAGAACTGGAAGTGGTACCCGTTCCGGAAAATCCACGCGTTGAACACCGCCATGGAGGAGGAGGTTACGATGTTCGCAAGCGCGGCGAGCAGAATCTGTACCCCCACGCTGGTGCCGCCCGCGTCGTCACCCGGAACGGTCGCCATGGCGCGTTCGGGTGTGCCGTTCGGTGAGCCGGGAGTGCCCTGACACGAGAAACACCGCGAAAACGAAACCCGTGTGCCGATGCGGAACACCACCAGAGCCTCGCGGTAGGCAGTGACGGCGGTAACGAACACCCAATTGGTCGAAACCAGGGTTGTTACGGAAAATCGGGAAGAAGGTTCGCCTATTTACAAGTAGTGCCCATCCTTCCCTCGGCCGCCTCAGAGGCGCGCGCGCCGTGGTAGTGCCCGAGTCGCCACCGCCCGCCGCTGGGCTTTTCCGGATGTCGACATCCGCCCCGGGCGCCCGGGGGGCGGTCGACTTGGTGGGGTCGGGTGCAAAACCCGGTTGGGTCGCGGTGGCGCGAGTTTCGGGAGAGGAAGATCGATTGGATGCGCACGACGGCGACGCCGAAAACGAAAACGGAAACGGTACCGATACGAACACGGAAAACGACGCACACATGGAGCAACGCACGCGCCGGTGGCTGTACGCGGTGTTTTTTCTGTTAACAATGTCCCAAGCCCTGCCGTTGACTGCGATTCAGGTGCTGTTAAACCGCGAGCTGGGCTTTCAAAACAAACCCGAGGTGATCAACAACTACTTCGCCCTTGAGTTCTCCATGTCAACGTTGAAGCCGGTGTTCGCGTTGCTCTCGGATTTGTTTCCCATTTTCGGACTGCGAAGGGTGCCGTACATGGTCATAGGCGCGCTAGGCTACGCGCTGGCGCTGCAGGCGTACGCCCGGGTAACAAACATCGAAACCCTGTACGCCGCCGGAATCGGAAGCGTGCTCGTGTTCGCGGTTTGCGAAACCGGCGCGGACGGCGCTTTGGTGCAGCTTTCCAAAGGCGATGTCAAAAAAACAATGGCAGTCCAGGCGACCGGTATGCTCGTGCGGAGTTTAGGCAGCTTCACCGCCACGGCGCTTTCCATACCCCTGCTGGCGGTTGTGGATGCGCGGAGCGTGATTTCGCTAAGCGGCGTTTTCGCCATCTCAGCGGCGGGCGCGGCATGTGCGATACCGGAAACCAAAGTCGGAGCGGCGTGGGCTGGTTTCGTTTCCCTGGACGAAACCCGGAGTAGTCACTTGACTCGGTTGCCGTCGGTTGACGACTTTGACCAGGTTTCTGGTGGTCACGACCATGGTTTTTTCGTCTCGGCGACGTCGCGAATTCGCAAACTGCTCGCGCCGTTTGCCCCGTGCTTCACGCACAGAGTCGCCGCCGGCGCCCTTTTTCTGTTCGCCTACCGCCTCCCCCCCACCACGCTTGTGACGTTCAGCACGTTCACGTACTCACAGTTCACGCTTGCGAACTGGGGGTATGGGGTTTTGTCACTGACATCAATGGCTGGCGGGATCGTCGGGACGGCGGGGTACGCGCGCTTGTCGGTTTGGGCGCGGAATTCGCGGAAAAATTCTTCAACCCCCGACGCCTTCTCGTTTGGCTTGAAAAAGTCTTGGTCTTCTTTGGGATTGACCGAGGGCTTGACCCTGAAGAGCTCGTTTTTAGTCGCCGCGGTGGTCGACTCTCTCTGCGGGCTAGCGAGGTTGTTAGTAGTGGATGCGTGGGACGGGTCACGAACACCAATGGAAGCGCCAATCCCAGCGCTGGCGACGAGCGGCGTGGTCGCGTCCGGAGGGTTGATGTTCGGGTACATGCCCATATTGGCGCTCGCCGCGTCCGTGGCGCCGGCCGGTTTGGAGTCGTTTGGTTTTTCGCTGATGTTGTTCGTATCGGACTTAGCCACCACGTTCGGGTCGACCATCGCCGCGGAGATCACGAAGGACCTAAGCCTGGGCGCCGCGGACGACCGGTCGTGGAACAACCTGACCAAATTCATTTGGATGTGCGCGGGGTTTAAGTTTTTACCCCTAGTTTTTTTGCCGGCGGTGGACGTAACGACGGAATACCCTGGGACGAATCAAGGGCGGTACGCCACGGTGAATCAAGCGAGTTACGAACCGCACGAAGACGAAGACGAATTGGATGCATAGTGTAGAGTTTTAGGGATACACAATCATTAGCCGAGATTAGCGTAGAGGATTATTATTTTTGTCGCAAAAAACAAAAGCAAATCACCCATTCCGAGAGCACCATGTACATAATGAACACATCGCCGTCCGAACGCCGATTGAGACGTAAAATGGGCTCGTTGGAATCGTCGCGATCGATGTCATGACGCGCGTTTAAAGTGATACTCGCGATACATAAATACTTCTCCGCGATGCTCCCTTTTTTTGTGTCTGGGCCTCTTTCAAAAACACTCGAACATTTTAGGTTTTTATTATCGGTCCTCGTTGGTTCCGCGCACGTCTCTCGCCCTACGACGCACTATTCCCGCATCCACCGACTAAACTACCTGCTCCATAAGTCCCCCCACCGGTCGCCAAGAAAGGGTTTTTTTTACGCGCGTTTTTACATCCCGAGTGCGAAGACGACGTGTAAATACGTTTTCACTTTTTTGGGGCGAACCGAACTGCCGGCTCCCGCAACGCAGGCGGAGACGCGCGCGGCGATGGGGGATGCCATCGCGACGCGGCGGAGACTCACGCGTGGCGATGCGGAGACCACGTGTGGGGTGTATTAAGAGTCTCGTGCGAGTCTTAAGGTCAAGTGCGTCGGTGAGGATGAGCGCGCTAATGTGATGATTCGACAGGTCGGGACGATCTGGAGACCATAAAACGCCGGTTCAGCAGAGAAACGTGAGGAAAGGGATCAATGGGGTGCAGAAAAATGCAAAACCATGATTAGAACCTTCTAAAGTTTCAGATATAAACCAATGGGTATGATACACACACAGTCAAACAGTTTCCGAAGTGCCTTTCCTTTCTCTTTCGACACGGGTTCGGCTTGTCAGCCGAGATTATTTTTGTCGTTCGCCGCGTTTTTTTAACCAATGTGTGCGCGACACAGGATCTTTTCTTCAACACATGTAGGAACGATGAAAAACCGCCTCCGTCACTTGCACAGCGACAGGCAGCTCGACTCCCACCCTGGGAGTCTAACAAGGATTTTGCATTGTGAGCTTGTTGAGAACGACGAGTTGACGAGCACGATGCTTCCGCAAGAGATTCGCCGGTGCGATGAGCACCCTGATGTTGACTTCGACGACTTCTCCGACAAGAACGAAATCGCACGCTTCGTTCGTCCCCGCGATTTGCGCGCCCTGGACGTCGGGAAGTTCGAGCTGCTCCGGATCGACGTACGTCTGTTTTCTTCCCGTACCTCGCAATCCCAAAGAACGCGTATACTCGAGTATTTCGCGTACGGTTGCGGTGTACAAATCCGCTCGCACATCCCTCCACGCCTCGCATCCCGACCTCAGGAACGAGCGGGGAAAAAAAAAACGACGTCGCCGCGAATCGTCACATCCCGTACTCGCCCGGTCAACGACCCCCAGCAGCGCGATCACGACCCTAACCAAACACCCCTCTTCTTCCTCCGG
>Ga0222633_1000564_pt1 | contig 31259 bp, 55 predicted proteins | sample AntAcemetageno48_FD_179816 | JGI IMG/M metagenome (GOLD analysis project Ga0222633, IMG submission 179816) | Saline water microbial communities from Ace Lake, Antarctica - #48 | ecosystem: Environmental > Aquatic > Non-marine Saline and Alkaline > Saline | place: Antarctica: Ace Lake | collected...
CTGCACCTCCACCCAGTCACCAGCTTGCTCATCCCAAACATGTACACCATCGGCAGGGTAGGCGATGGGTGCAACCCATTGGCAGGTGTCCTCATCGAGTACCCACGATTCAAATGGTTGTGGCGGGATGAAAGCATCGCGATTTTCATCGTAAGTGAAACCGATTCCCGCATAGTTGAACCTGAAAGCTTGGGTCTGGTCTGCGCTAGGTTCCCCATCGGTGTAGTGGACCCCACCTAACGTGTCACTGTTGGTTTCTAAGCAAAGTTCTCCCCGGCGGTTCCCATAATAGGTAGCCCAAGACAATACACCCTCGACTAATTCCGTTTCGTCTTTGCCCACAATTACTTGAGATACCAACCCGGCAGAGTTTATGAACGCGTAATGAGCCATTAGGCGACCTCTACCGTGTCTGTGCCCGCGGTGAACTGGGTAATTTTGTAAAGCCCAGCCGTGGCTGTCGAGCTTGTCAAGCCTGCTCCTACATCAAGTGTGACGTAGGCAGGGTACTTAATAATTACAATTCCTGAACCTCCCGCACGCCCACCAGTAAGGCCACCACTGGCCGAAGTGTTACCATCGCCACCGTTGCCAGTATTTGCGGTGCCACTAGTGCCGTTGGACCCGTCACCACCTACCGCCCTGGTCACAGATGACCCGGTAATGTCTGAAGCTAACCCCGCACCACCGCTACTGCCACTAGCCGCGCCACCAGCACCGCCACCACCACCGCCAGCACCGCCACCCGGCGAGTCTGCCCCGCTATTGCCCACACCGTCTGAAGCGTTAGACGCACCGCCACTAGTGCCGTTTGACCCACCACCACCGCCAGAGCCACCAGTGACGCCGTTGACAGAAGATTGGCTAGCACCGCCCCGGCCACCACCACCGCCCCCTTTTGCCACTAAAGCAAACCCTGTTGAATTGCCGCCGTTCCCGCCGTTACTACTACCGCCACCAGCGCCGCCGCTAGCACCTATCGCAATAGTAAAAAATGAAGGCAAAGCTATATTGGAAACCGTCACATACTCGCCCGCGCCACCACCGCCACCATTCCAGCCAATCCCATTGGTGTTCACGCCACCTGAACCAGCGCCACCGCCAATTAGTAGTGCGTCTAATCTCGGCTTCTCATACCAAGGAGCGCCAACAGAATTGAACTTTACAAAGTCCCTTATGGAACTGTTTGCCATACTTGTTACAGCCACAACAACCCCTAAACTGTTACTTCAGCACCGAAAGCGTTAACGCTCAAACGGTCAGCAGTACCCGCCGAAACCGTCACCACATCAGTAGCCTTCAAAGTGATACCCAAAGTCAGCGTGGTCGAATCATTCGCAGCCACCGGCACATCATAAGCAATGTAATGCTGATTAGAAATCGCGTCACCATCCACACGGATAGCCAGGCGGAAAGTCGTAGCCGCAGCGTTCCGGTTCGCAATAATCACCGTGCTGACAACCGTCTCAGTCGAGGAAGGACAGGTGTATAAGTCCGTCAGCGAAGTCGTAGTCAGGTCAAGTTGCCCAAGTGATTTATAAGATGTTGCCATTTGTTATGCTCCCATCAGTAGAAAATTGTTTTCAAAGCCACTCGCGCCGCCGCCTACAGCAACCCAGGATGAGCCGGTGTACGACTCCAAAGAATCGGTGTCCTTCAAGTAGGACACTTGGCCTTCAGTAGGTGAAGGTACTTGTGCGGCCCTATCCGCTACATCATCGTAGGTGCCAACCGTCTGCTCCATAAGGTACACATTTGTATCTGCGGCGGTCAGAACCTCACCAGCCGCAAACACTTTGAAACCCGCGCCAGCCATGTTGCTCCCTCAGAATGCTAAATAGTTGTTACCCATTGTACCGAACACAACGTCATCTAGTACCAGGAAAGTCCAATCAAGTGCGGCGATTCCAATAATGATGTCATGGCGTTTTTTCTCAATATCGTTATCCAGCTTTATCACCTGACCGTACTGTGCTATCGGTGCCCCCACCCCATTAGGTGTGAACTTGATAAGGATGACATCCCAAAGCTCCATCCCCAAAACGCTGGCTTTATTTGGGGCCGTCATTTCGTCAAGGTTCAAGGCAATACTCTCAAACCGATACTCTGGTTCACCGTATTTTGAGACAATGAAGTCGGCAATGTTGAGTAGCTGGGCGGTAGAGTCCACAAGTGTTTCCACACTCTCAGAACTGACCCCATAACTGGTTCTTGACCTGGAGTTCTGGGCCGTGGAAGAACCGGCAGCAGAGGTGACTGTTACCGTGTTGATAAGTAGTTCAGTCCCGTAATTTACTGTGACCTGGGTGTAGGGAATACCTGTGCCGTCATCAGCGAACGTAATCAGAGAATCACTTGTGGGGGTGGCAGTCAGTCTGTCCTGAAAAACCAGGTTCCCAGACTTATCAATGAACAAGGCACCCTGCTCTGATGTTTCCACTTTTTGTAAATACTCAAGCGCGTTACCTGTCAGAGTATCTGCCCCCAGCTCTGATTCCCCTGCTGAGACGATACGCAACCCGACCGGCCATAGGACTCCCGCCTGGTCTAGAACGGCCGTAACACGCGCTCCAGTAGCCTGAGCGACCCCCACGCCGCTAACCGTCTGGCGAGCTAGCAGGGTAAAGTCATCTGTTGCCGTAATTACAGCCTTTGACCAGCCTCCAGGGTTATACGAAAAGTTCCAGTCATCAATAACCCCAGTGAACTGCCTGACCCCATCCGTAGTGACACGGATTTTTCGCCGTGGCTTTATCTGACCAAAGAATGCTCCAGCCGCATAACTGGGGTCAAAGATACGAGTATGGTTATTCAGCTCTACCGATAATGTTCCAGCAGAAAATCTGTCCAGGTCACGCGCCTTACCCCTGGTCCATGAGATATCTGTCATGTATAACGTAATGTCTGAAAAAGACAATCCGCCGAGAGTGTATTCCACGTTATCCAGTTTGCCCGCGATAGGGTCGTCCAGGATGAAACCTTCAACCGTCTCAAACTCAACAACCGTAGCCATTACGCGCTCGCAAATACGGGGCCAGAGTGCCGTTCATATTTCTTGATTTCACGGATAATCTGTTCACCCAAGCGTTTGCCGTCAGCTCCCATCCCGGCATGAATAGTGATGTTGACGGTTGTTCCCATCCCACCCATTTTCTTCAACGGGATGACTGCTTCTGGCCCGGCTTCACCAATGAGCGCATTTGTGGGACGATTCACAAACCCACCCTCAGCGAGAGCAATCCTGGGCAAAGATATTTTGGACAAGTCAGGCAGGTTGAACCCCATTGTGAATGCTTTATTGAATGGAGTTTCTGGCACCGTAATCTTGAGTTTGTTTACCTGCTTGATAACCCAGTTCAGCCCGCTGACAATCCCATTGATGAAACCCTCAAACAACCCAATCCACCCATTGATGTAGCCTTCAAAGAATGCTCCAATGACTTCGATAATTATCATGAAGCTCTTACTAAACGTATTCCATCCGTCACTCAAGGTTGTGACAAAAAATTTCCAGGCGGCAGGCAACGCCTCAGTGAAAACGTGCTTGAACCACTGGCCTACAGCGGTCATCGTTATCACCATGACATCTGTAAACACGGCCCACGCTTTTCGCCCCATCTCAGTTTTCGTGAAGAACCAAACCAGACCAGCAACAAGCAATGCTACGGCCGTAATGATTAGGCCGATAGGGTTCAGCCTCATAGCAAGGTTCAAAGCTTTCTGGGCAACGGTAGCCGCCCATGTTGCGGTTGTGGAGGCAACCGTGGCAACCGTGGCGGTTATCAACCCTATACGGGCCGCTACCGAAGCCACCCCCTGGGCAATAAGTGACCCGTTGAACAATCGTGCCACAACGTACCCCACACGTTGAGCAACAGTAGTCGCGTATGTTGCCCCAGCTACCCCGTAGGTTGCCGCAGTCATTCCCAACATCAAGCCTTTACCGATGGCCACCGCAGTCGCCATAATACTGAAAGCTGTCACAGCCAGGTAGACCGTGAATAAAAGTTTCACAAGCCCCCCATCCCCAGCAATGAGGACTTTGGCAAAAAAATCAAACACTGGGGTCAGAGTCTCAATAATTTTCGTGAGCAACGGTAGAGCCATAAGAGCCAAGTTGAGAATTACGGGAAGCAGGTCAGTAATGAACATTTGAGCGACCACCAAAACTTTGGGGCCAAGCGCCGCAAACATACCCAATACGGCAGGCAAGACTTGTTCCACCAGTTGTGTAAAAAGCTCCAACAGTACGGGCAGAATGGTTACAGCCACTTCCGCAAATATCCCTGCGATAGTAGTAACCATCGGGGCCAAGGCTAACAGATTACCGCTCAACCCGGATACAGAATCAAGTAGTGGGTCAAGTTTTGATTGAAAAAACTCAGCCCGCTCACGGACAAGCAGAAAAGTGGCGCTGACAGTAGCAAGCGGCACAGACAGGGTACGGACAAACTCAACAAGCTTATCCAACCGTGGGTTCAGAAACCTGCCGATAGCATCCCCTACGCCTTTGGCAGATTCTTCTATCGGGCTTAACCCCTCAATGGCGGCCCTGAAAAACTCACCAAACTGGTCGTAGATGGGGCCGATAAGATTAGCTCCAACACGCTGTATTGCGGCAAGCGTGTTGGCCATAGCGCCCTGGGTGGAGTCACCCATCTTGAGCGCGGCCCCACCAATTTTGCCTTCCAATGCCTCAACAAGAATATCCGCAGAGATTTCCCCATCAGAGGCCATTTCTAGAACGGCCTCACCAGTAATTCCCATTTGGTCGGCCAACATCTGAATAACAGGAAGTCCACGTTCAGACAACTGGTTCAACTCGCCACGGTATACCCGGTTGCTCGTAATTACCTTGCCCATAATGGACTGAATATCGGATAATGGGCGGCCCGTAATTGCGGCCGTATCCGCCATAATCTTGAGAACCCGGGTGAGGTCTTTCCCTGGTTTGACCCCCGCCGCAACTGCTTGAGCCGCAATCGTGGCCGCATCACCTAAACCAAAAGCTGTACCTTTGACCGCTGCCAAAGCTGAATCCATGATGTCTTCGATACTCGCGGCCGTATGCCCCAAACCCTTGAGCATGAACTCAGCCTGCTCAATCTGCTGAAGCCGCCCAAAACCCTTGGTGATAGCAAAGCCGATACCGCCTAAGGCCGCTGAAGCCGCAGTTGCCGCAACGACCAAGCCTGTCCCAATAATCTTACTAATCAGCCCGGCCTGACGTTCAAACCCTACAAGCGCACTATTGGCTTTGGACAATCCGGCCAGGTCAGCCTTGTAGACAATCGGTATAGTTATGCCCTTAGCCATTACCCACACGCCTTTCAGTTATGTCCGAAAACTCATTGATAGTTGCCTTAATGAACTTAATCATCTGCGGCCGTTGGACAATGAATTGTTGCCATACGAACCGGCCAGCCTGCGGGGTGGGATTTCTGAAACGCCTATTCAATTCTTGGATGAGGGCTTCACCCTGAGTAGTCCTGATATTCTCGCCGGTGGTCCCAGCTAGGTCAGCAATTTTCACTGCCGCCTTATTTGCTCCCCTACCGAAAACTTCAATACGGGCCAAAGACTTGCGGGACAATGCGGTCACATACGCTGTAGCTTTTACAGAAGTAGGCCATGCGGTGCGGCCGCCGTGCCCGCCAAAGTGTGAAAGCGGTGGGGCCGCATTTGAGTTTATCCAGTTCTGGATTTTGTTCGCAAACGGTTGAAGGTCAGCTTTCATGGCCTTCGTAAAATACTTTTGAAGGTCTGTATCAAGCGACTTCATCTGCGTTACAAGCTTGCGTAATTCTCTTGTATCCACATACGCTCTGACCACGGTTCACCTCTCCCTACACTTTACCGCTTCCCACCCTGTTTTTGGCCCTTTGCGATGAGGTAGCGCATCATTGTCCAAAGCATCCGTGGCTCCAGCTCCATCAGCTCGTTGGGGCTGATACCTGTTTCACAAGCTATCGTTGCGATTTCCCAATGGGCGCTGGAGTCACCCAGGCCAACTATTTTTTTGCTTCAGCCTCAGAAACCATGGCCACAGATTCAGTCCACTTCTCAAAACTTTCCTTCGTATGCCCAGTGCGTTTCATCACACAATAAGCAATGAAGAAAATGTAAGTGATTCTGCTATCTGATGTGAGTCCCGCCACACTCATATCAAACTTGGTTTCAAAAGCTACAAGGTCAGCCGCAATCGCTGTAGCAATCTTCTCTGTATCATCAAGAAACTCTATGCGTAGGTCAAAAGTATTCATCTTACAATTCAGCCCTAACGATTTCACCCGTCACCGGCCAAGACACTGACAATGTGGCCAAATCGCCCACGCTGGAAGCAAATGGTTGGTACTCAGTCACAAGCACATCGAAGGTATAGCTGGGATTTGTGGCACTGACAGCGGCGCTAGTAGGCGAGATAATCATCTCTACTGTAAGTCCGAGTAAAGGCCAGAGAGTGGCATCTACCGAGGCAACACCAAAGTCTTGCTGGAAGTCTAGGGACAGGGAACCATCCTTGAGGCCACCAATGCGCGATTTCCAATCTACGCCAAAGCTCGTAGTGTCTTGTTCTTCAGACTTGGCATCCAAAGTACAACTGTTCAGGTTGGGGCTAAAGTTCACACCTCCCACTGAAATTGTGTAATCCGTTGCGACAAACTTGGTCACGGTATATCTCCTTACTCTGCGTAAACTGTCACGGCAAAGTCTGCCGCGAGGTAAAGTACCTCCCCCAATGATACCGTACCGTAGTTGCTCATTTCGGTAACACGCGCGTCAAACACTTCACCTCCCAAAGTCCTATCAGACTCAATAGCACTCTTTACAGACTGCGGGCCATTAGATGTATAAGTGTCCAGCTTGGCCTGCGCCCTACGCTCAGATGCGCGGGTTGCCAATACTGTAATCCTGAACGTGTACTCGCTAGTCCCCTGAGCAAAGGCCGAGTCATACTCGCGCCGCTCCAGCATGATAATCGCTTGCGGTGGATTAGGATTATCAGGGATTTCTGTCGCAGTGCGTAACCCTGAGATAGCCTCCAGGTTGGTTGCTAACCCAGCCCTAATACCTTCAATAGTGGTCACGCCATTCTCACTTTTTTGAACGGCATGAGCATAGCCTCCACGTCAGGGTCTACACGCGAAACCCTGATGGCCCCAATATCCCCAAACCCGGCAACACCAAGAGGTGAGTCATACCGTTTGAATTGTCGCATTGAAGCCAACACGCAGGCTTGCTTGATAGCGGTAGGAATAGTAGTCCACCCCCACGTTCCCACAATCTTGACCGTTGCTTCCCCAAGCAGGTAATTCCAGCGCGGGAATAGGTAGTCCCCCACAGCAGTAATTCTTGTGAACGGCTGAACAATCCCTCCAGCTATCCCGTTGAGAGGTTCCAGCTGATAATCGGTGGAAGCCCATACGGTGTCAAAGACGATGGCATCACTGGCTGTCGTCAGACTTGTAACGCTAATCAGGTCATCCATTTCTGTGAACAACTTGCTAGTCGGTACGAAAAGTCTGGTTTCGTTCACCCCGGTACTGTAAAAAACGCGCTCGCAGTGGCCATCAATTTCACGGCTGGCGGCCTCAATAGCCAACTCCAACAATGTGTCATCAATCGTGTCCAGGATTCTCAGTGATGCTTTCACCTGGGACAGCGTGGCGTACCCGTTTGTTATTGACATTATTCTCCTACCCGTATTCTAGCCTACAGATAAGGGATGCCCCCAGGCGACCTACGCACCTGAAGGCATCCCATTATGTCCAACCTATGCGGCGGCGTTCACCAAGTGCTTGATGTGTGAAGCGTGAGTCAGTTTGCCGTCAAAACGGTAAACGAAACGGTACGCGGTAACATCATTGGCAAAGTACGCATCGGTAGATGTCGCAACTTCAAGTCCCGTAGTCACAATCTTGTAACTGGGGAAGTGGCCAAACAATACAGCCTTGGCATCAATAGCCATATCTGCCATGCCTGGGTTTTCGTTGATAGCCCAACCGAGTACACGGTCAGTTCCCCCAATTTGGGGGTCATAAATGTATGCGCCGTTACCGTCTTTGAGCTGACGGATAGCCGCAATCGTGGAGCCATTAGCCATGAAGCCAACCCCTGGCATACGGCGTACAGCACCGTCTGTAGAGTAAGCCAACTCAATGAGTTCGTCAGCGGTAATGGCGGTAGCAGATGCGGCAGTTACACCAAGACCAGATGCGACTACAACACCTTCAACCGTGCTGGAACCAGAACCCGTAGTGGACAATGAGTTCACTTGAGTGCCGATAGCATTCCCGGCCTGCTCTGCGATAGTCCCCTGGATGTCGTATCCGGCATCGTCAAGCAGTTCGTTGGCAATCTTCACCAAGAACGTCTGCTTGTAAGGCTGGAGCAGAATAGAACTGAAAGTAGGTTCACTCTCAGAAATTGCGGCACCCTCAGCGACTTGCGCCGCAGTTGAATATGCCGTCACGGTGGGGAGTCGTAGACTCTGACCGTTAGTGCGGTTGATTACTTCAGCCATTTCGAGCATTGGGCCAACCTGACGTGCGACCAGATATACCTGAGCGAGGAAGTCAGCTGGGACAGTATTTACTGAACCGACCAGCGTTGCTCGTTTCTCAAACGTATGAGAACGCATTTCTCCGCGAGCCAAAGCCCTGAAAATCTCAGCCTCATCCGTAGCTTCTTCTGGGATAATGAAGTTACGGGCCGCCTCAGCTACTTCAGCAGTACGGAGTTCACTACGGGTTGCGACCGCGATAGCTTCATCAGCATTTCTGATGTCTGCCTCGATACGGTCAATCTTTTCTACGTCAGCGGGTTCAAGCCCACGCTTTTCTGATTCTGCTTTATCAATGGTTTCTCGCATCTGCGATACCAGGTTTGCGCGTACTTCTTGCTGAGCTTTGATGAACTGACTCATTACGTTCCTTTCGTTGCGTGATTGTATGGGATTGCCCAGGGTGGTTCCACTCACTGGCGCTGACCGGCAGAGCACACTCACGTTTCCGATGGCTCAAGTGTAACACCGTGTACTGATTTGGTGGTTTATGAAACCTAGTGATTAGGCTACGACTTGCCGCGCGTCTAGCGACTAGACAGAATCAGTTTTGGGGGACTATAATTGAGGAAGAACGGAAAGAACGCGATGGCCCTGGCTCCTGAAACTGGGATTGACCGGCCTCAAGCGAATGCTAAATGACAATACAACAGTGACTACCTGACTAGCCTGCTGGATGTCCCGCCACAAATTGACTGAGCTATCTTCTGATAGTCCAGTCCGAATGGAGGATGCTATGACATTTACAGTTGGAACTGATATTCCTACGCAGGCGCTGGAACGTGCCTACAAGAACTACCGTGGAACTGATTCCTACTACAAGCTCGCCAAGGTGAAGGGGCACCCCGATTCTGGGCCTTACATCTGGAAAGTCTGGAGCTGGGATGAAGCGACGAAAGTCTGGAGCTGGGATGAAGCGACGTTGATGGATGACGATGCCTCTCACCTGAACATGGCTGGGTTCTGCGGAGTGTTTGAAATGCGCTGTATGAACATGGACAGCGAATCGGACATTGAAAAGGCCGCGCTACAAACTGAGTTGGGGCTATAACCCGCCAACCTACTGCGGGACATCCTGCTGGCTAGTCAGTTACCTACAAATGAATGGAGAACAAGACCGGTAAGACCAACTACAGAATGGAGAACCAAATGAGTACAGATACACAGAATGACGTTCGCTACCCTGACGTGGAAGTGAACTTGTTTGAGATTGACGGTAATGCCTTCTCGATAATGGGTGCTGTTACGAAAGCTCTACGCCGTGGTGGCGTGGATAAAGCTACCCGTGACGAATACATCGCTGAAGCTACCGCTGGCGATTACGACCACTTGCTCGTTACGACGATGAAGTGGGTCACTACCTAACCTGGAAATGAGGGGCAGGGTGAAAGCCCTGCCTCTCCCCAAGAATGGAGAAAAAATGTATAAAGCACACCGTTTTATTGGAGTTGGAGAGTCCGACCTGAGTCAATGCCTCGAATGTGGTGGGCTTTGGGTTTGGGATTTTGCTGACAATAGCCGCCGCTCACTGAATGGTGTTTTAGCCGGTGACTGTGTGACGGATATTGAACACCATTACAAGGGTGAGTGCCCTGGGGAGAATTGTTCATTGAACCCCGGATGTAATTGCCTTCACTGTGACAGCTAAGAATGGAGAATCAAATGCTGGACAAAAAGTATCCCGCCGTATGGCGGAGCAAGGGCTACGCGAGAATGAACTGCGATGGCCGCCATAACATCCCCACCGGGATTCACTCCTACCTTGAGGTCGATGGCCTCGATGTGGAGCAACATTGGTTAGAGCAACACCCACCGATGGCAAAGGTCAAGAAATGAGGCCCACTGAGAAAGACATCGAAACTACTCCAGAAGGTTACTACCGTCTGGACTGCGATGGTCGGCACACCTACGTTAGCCACCGCTACCTTTACTACACCAAAAAGGCCGTCATGAAGTTCTGGCGTGACGAACACCCCATGAATGGAGATGAGATAAATGAATACTCCCAACGCTGATGACCCTACAAATGGAGGTAAAAAAGAAATGACCGAAGGCAAAGTTACAACGCCCATGAAACCTGTAATTCAGGAACCCACGACCAGAAACTCCAGGTTGTGGCCCGTGTACGAATACCGTTTGCTCACAGCAAAAGAATCGTTCGGCAAAGTGAGTGGTCGTGCCTCTTGGATACAAGACCAAATCGGCGAAATGAATGGCAAGCGCGGTGCCGATGAGCGCCGCAAGTTAGTCATGCGAGCGATGGAAGAAATGCGCGACATGGAGGAAATGGTCAAGATTGCTAAAATTGACCTTCTGACCTTGCTCTGGATGACCCAGTTGGAAAATGCGGCAATACTGCCCGAACCCAACGAAACTGAAGTTGATTTCTGAATCGACTGAAAACCAAAAATACCTCTACAGGAGTTGCCTGTGGAGGTATTTTTGTATCTACCTCTGCTCGGGCACTTCCTCTACACGGGTTTCAAACTGAGGCTTTTTCCCCCTGGGCTTCTCCACCTCTGGAGTATCCAGTTCCACGATACGCCGGGCCATGGTTGGGGCCAAATCTTTCAAAGCTCCCACATCAGGGTGGCCCGCAACGTCAAGGATTACTTTCAACACTTCTGCTTCACTAGCCATTCAGCAACTCCAATAGTTTGAGTTTGTGTTTCTTGAGTTCAAGCATAGCAAAACCTTCATCTACTGGAACGTCTGCCGTCTTGGGGTGTTCTGGCGCTATGGAATCCAAAACCTCATTCAAAATCCTTGTATCCTCTGAGGTCATCGTTTCCCCATTCTCCAGTTTGAGAATCGCATCCGATAGGGACTCCAAATCTACGTTGGCACGCTTTGCCACTTTATCCAGGCCGCGCACGCTCGCCAACCCGGTAGTACCGTCATATGCTGGAAAAGCGACAATAGATACTTCGTGGAGAGATACCTCTCGCAGGGTGCGTTCAGTGCCGTCCACGTTCCATTCATCCCCACCCTTGGGCACGGAAAATCCGAAACTCATGCTATCAACATCACCGCGCATCAGGAGTTCAGAGGCATCACGGCCTACGGTCGTATTGGGTAAATCTGCTGACACTTTCAGTCCTCTCTCATCCTCCACCAGTTTGAGTGTCCCTGCCCGGGTGGAACCCAGAATGGCGCTCGTATCGTGATTCCATAAAAGCTTGTGGTCGTTACGGGATTTCAATGACCGTATGAAAGCTCCAGGGGCAATACGCTCGGTAAACGGTAATGGCCGACTGGGTGAGTTCCAAAGTGCGGCATACCCTTCAAAGAACATACCTTCCGCAGTCTTACGGATTTCCATGTCGTCCAACGGTGTAGTGCGGGTTTCAATAGCACGCAAGGTAGCACCTCTATCTGTTTGGTCTACCCCAAGTCTACCAACTACTTTGCCAGCATGGGCCATTGTCCTCTGGGCGGCACGTTTTCCTGGGCCTGACCCCCACAGCAAATGGGATACGACACTAGGCCCAGGAAAATCTGGGCTATCAGGGTTGGAGCTGGGAGAATCCAAGTCTGGGGTATGCCTTCCCACCCAGCCGCGTAGCCGTAGCCACTTTTCTGCGGTCACAATTCCTTGAGCCATAGCTTTGGCCTCACGGATTACATTTTCGTCCACACCATCCCCCGCATACCCGGCAGAAATGAGCTGTAGGCCGCGCCTGGCTGAGGCTTTCATGAAACTTGGGGCGCTCAAGTCGATATTCCCCCGATTACCGCCCGAATCAGGAATATCCGCGCTCTCAGCGCCTACCTCAGCGACTTTCAGGTCTGGGTCGGACCCTAGGGCCGGAATAGGGGTCGCATCTACCTGTCGGGCTTCAGTAAGCTCTAAGGCGTTTGCGTGATTTTCGGCCGGTTGGGGGCCAGCTGGGGCTTGAACCCTCATTAGTCCACTGCCTTGTCATACGGTGCCTTGGGGTCATCAGGGGCAATCTGACTTACAGGCTGTAATTGTGAGCTAGGTAGGCCCGTATGCGTAATCTTTGGGAGTCCCATCACCTCAAGCACTTCTTCCGGCAAAAATCCGGCCATAATGAGAGCTGAGGCAGAACCTACCTTCTCTTTGGTCGCCGTAATGTTGGCATCATCAATGTTTACGTTCGCTAATGGGACACGCACATTGTTTGCCGTATCCTGCGGCATAGGTTCCAAGTCCTCCAGTTTACGGACATCATTGATAGTCAAATATCCTGCCGTGAGGCCAGTCGAATACGCGGCTGAACGGGTAGCAAGGTCAGCCCGCAAAAGGCCGCTGAAGTTGAACTTCAAATATGCTTCAGCACCTCTGGGTGAACGAGTCAGAAGTACATTCATGGCCCCCTCAATTTTCTGGACAATCGGGCGCAAACCGTGAACCACCCAAGCCAGGTTAGTTTGCTCCACGCTGGCGTAGCTGTTAGTCCCTGGTAAAGCCAAAAGGTGTGGCGGTATTTTGAAAGCGCGAGCAACATCCTCTACAGCCATTTGGCGGGCCTGAATCGACTGGGCCGCACCAGGGTCTACCTGTGTAGTCTTGAATGTTGCCCCGCCAGACAATACGCCTGTGCGATGGCCCATTTTCCAGCCCTTATGCCGGTTGTCAAAACCATTAGCCAGGTTTGCTGCCTGTTCAGCAGTCAAGTTGCTGGGAAACTCAATAATTCCGCTCAAGTTTGTGCCGTTACCGTAGAACGTGGCCGCAAAGTTTTCCAGGGCCATTGCTAACCCCAAGTTTTCTTTGAGCGCCTTCACACGCGACACTCCACGAAGAATGCCCGGCCGCATCACGTCTGGAATCCAGATAACCTGCTCAGGGGTCAAAAGTCTAGTTTCACCCTCAACCTGGAAGCGTACCCGGCCTACACTATTACGGATAATTTCAACCTTCAACGGGTTGAGCATCGTCAGATTGACGATTACACCTCTCGTATTGGAAAATACGCGTATGAAAGCGTTGCCATCCAACATCAGGCTGACAATCAGCGAATTGTAGAATGCTTCACGCGGAATGTCTACATCTGGTTTAGTCACCCATACAGGCAGTGGAAGCATCTTGGTTGCGCTGTCCCCCAAAGGTACAAAAGCACTTAATGGGAGAGTACAAATAGTGTCAGCCGTCAGACTAAGCGCAGAGAATACGGCATTTATCTGAAAAACCGTTTCATCATTGATGCGTGTCGCCGAAAGATTTCCCGAGCCAATATCTGCTCCAGTTTCAAACGCCTTTTGATAATCTGTAGCTCTGAACTCAAACAATTTCTCAAACATTACTTAGATACCGTCACTCCCATAAGGATGACCAAAAGGCCACCAACTATCAATCCTGCGGGTACAGAAAATAACAGCACCCCCACTGTGACTGCGACCACGCCTAGCACTTGAAGAATGTTGGAAAGCATACTCACCTAACTGAAAAACTCAGGGACCATTACGGCAAGTCTACCAACTGTTGCCCGGTCTAGTGCTATGACAGCCGCAACTGCCGCATCAATCTTGCGTGGACTGTCACGCTTATCTTTCACAATGCGCGGCCCTACAGCATCAATTTTGGTTACACAGTTATCCAGGTGCCTGGCTAGGGTCGCATCCCCATCGTGAATTACAGTTTTGTCAATGACAGCATCCATGAACTTTGTACAGGCAGGAACCATGCGCCTTGGACTCGTTGAAGGGTATTCAACAATCGGCAAGCCTAAGTCCTGTAAAACCTGCATTGAGCGTGTCCAACGGTATGGGTCGCAGGCGATTTCTCTGACGTTTGGGTGTGTTTGGCAAAACGCAATAATGGCTTCCTCAACCATTCTGACATCTACCCTCCAGTCAGCATTGTCATTGTCAATATCCTTCTCCCATGCGGCTACCATGAATACCTTGTTGGGTTCATCAGGATTTTTGGGAATGGTACAGCCCACGATTACGGTCGCATCCCCATTGAAAGACCCATCAAATCCGAGAATGATGTCCTCATCTTCCCCTACAGTGAATTCTGCTTCCCGCTCAGCCCAAGCCCCACTTGGGAGCCACGCAAGTCTGGAGGACACCCACTGGTTACACCTTTTTGTCCTGAACTCTGCTTCAGGGGTGCGCCTTACCGAAGAATGAAAATCGCTGGGAGCATTCAGGTCGCCAAAACCAGGGTTTGCCCGTTTCCATGTTTCTTCAGAACGGTGGTCGCCGTCATCCTCCCACCACGCCATGAAGAACGTGTCATCCTCAATTTCCTTTTGGGCAATGGACTTCCCGTACTGATACAGGTTGTACGCGATAGAGTCCCTACCCGTATTGTCTGACTTGGTTCCAGCCGTAGTGATAGCAAGCATTGAAGCCATGTCCCCGCGTGCCCCCATAGCTAGTGACATCACATCAAAAAGGTCACGGTTGGGCTGGGCGTGTAGCTCATCAAATACAACAAATGTGGGGTTCAAACCCTCCTTGGAGTATGCCTCAGCCGATAATGCGGTGTATGAACTATTCTTCTTGGCGTAGTAGATTGCGTTCCGGTAAACCTTGAGCATCGTTGATAATTCTTCTGACTCTGTAACCATCCGGGCCGCATCCTTAAACACAATCCGGGCCTGACCTGTATCTGCGGCGACCGAGTAGACTTCACCACCTTCTGGGCCAAGAACCAGTGAATACAGGGCCAGGATGGAGGCAAGCGCACTTTTTCCATTCTTGCGGGGCATCCCTATCAGGTTGATTCTGTGCTTCAGTCCCCCGTTTTCATTGAACGCAAAAATATGTTTGATGAGTTCTTGTTGCCAGTCGCGTAAATCCAGTTTTGTTCCTGAGTTGCCTGCTACAGAATCTTTCGTAATAATCCCGTATTCCTGAGCAAAGTCGATAGCAACCAAGCCTTTACCGCGCTCAATATCCACATCAGCTACCGGGGTCAGCCATCGTGGAGGCCACGGCTCAACGTTCATCTTGTCGCCGCTGTAATTCTTCAATCTTGGAGGCACGCCTCACCTCCGCAACACCCAGTCGGGTACGGTCACTAGGGGTGAAACCCATTAGCGATAGGTTCCGCACAATCTGGTTACTCAGGGAGTCAAGCCGCCGCGCCATACCCATATCGTCTGAGTTCATTACCTTGATTCTGAGGTTCCACCTTTCATCTACAAGCTCGCAAGTCATAAGCAGAATCTCCATGTCGGTAGACGGACTAATCCACTGTATTCCTGCGTTCCATACGTCATCCCATAACCTTTGACCCGGTTTCAGTAGTGGGCGTGTCGGCACCGGCACTCGCTCTGCCATCGGCAACAGTTCCAGCTCCATGGGCTTAGGCAGTTTGCGTTTCCCAGGGTTTCCAGTTTTACGCTTTATCTCAACTGGTGTGGGTGGTCTACCTTTTGTCACGGCTTTGGCTCTCTCGCGTAGGTTATGTTCTTGAGCCTAAGACTAGGGACTCCACCAGCTTTGATTTTTATTGAAGCCAAATCGGGATACCTAGCCACAATCTCAGCCAGCCTTTTTGCGTTATCCAATTCTCTATCGGCAATCTCAGTCATCATGCCGCCTGTAGACCATTTCTTTTGGACTCCCGCTAACCACTCAAGTCTAACAACCGGCCCTTCCATGAGGAATGAGCGGATAGTGGTTTCCCAATCCTCACCTGAACTGTATTGTGAAGGTCTGTCACTGCCTACCGTAGCTACATTCCCGGCATAGTTTCCAAAGAAAAGCCCACACGCAAATCGTAACCCCACCGTTACCTCATCACGCATATAAAAACCATTTGTGACAGGATTGACCGCCCACAACCGTGAATGATACTTTTCCGCCAGCCGAAACCCTGTTTCAGCAATTTCGTCAAAACTACCCTCGTAAGCGGTAAGGCCCGCACCATTTTTCTGGACTATCCGCGTAATGTCGTCATCCAAGTTCACTAGCGGAGTGCCTTCGTCATAGTAATTTGAGCTATACCACTGCCTACATTTCAGTAAACCTATCTCAGCGACAACAACCTCAATGTTGGCTGGAAGCTCACTACGATACTCTCGATACTCATCGTCATTTGCTACAAAGACTGTAATTATCTTTGAGCTTGCCCCATGCTTAGCAAGAACCGCAAGCGTAGCGTTCACTATGAATTTGGGTCGGTTGTAACTGGGGATAGCCACCTGATATTTCACGGTTATCTCTCCCAGTTCCCAAATGTCTGCTCTACAACCTCACGCGGAATACCCACATTACCTTGGCCCCTGAAAGACAAGCCCACTACGCCTTGCCCGTTATTACGCACTACGGATACAAGGTCAGGGTATCTTTGGGCAATCGTATTGAACGCACCTAGGTTTGCTTCTGCCCTCACTATTTTGGCGCTCCGGTCATCCGGGGCCAGCCCACTATCTATGAGTTCACCCCGTATCCCACCCGGCTGAGGTACTTCCGTTTTCAATGAGAGGTATTCCAGTCTTACAACTGCCCCATATTTCCTGAAAGCTTGAAGGCTGGTTTCCGAATCTTCTTCAAAAGACTCAGCGTATTGTCTGCCTTCCCCTACGAATATAGAATCACCGGCATAGCATCCTTGGAGTCCCCCGTATATCAGGGCATTCCCTACTAATGCTGTCTGCGTCATATGCTCAGGTCTTGACTCAATGGTCGCTCCCCAAAGCTTGGTCCCAACCGATTCAGCCAAACCAAACCCTGTTTCCAAGATTGGCTGTAGGCCGCCCTTGTGTCTGCGTAGCCGGTGCCCAGCCTTGGTGTTACTGTCAGGGAAAAGCGTACTCAGCCAATATATATCGTCATCCATTTGAACAAGTGGGGTGCCCTCACCGTAATTTTCGCAATACCAGCGGTGGTAGAACTGAATGGCTTTGAACTTACCGGGTAGCGCAACAACTAGCCGGTATCTGCCACCTAGCCTGCTTTCGTATTTTTTGAGTTGAGATGAGTCCGGCACGAATATGGTTATCAGCTCATCCGGCACCGATAGCGACTCAAGCATTGCCAGGGTCGCACCCGATATGGTTTCGTGCCGCCCGTAACTTGGGATGGCAACTTGATATTTCACCACTACCCCTGCTGGAAAGGCAAGTTTGCTTTGACAAGCTTGCCGAACTGGGCCTCCACTACCTTCCTAGGTATTGTGATATTCCCCATATTCTTGTATCTGAAGCTACGCCTTGGTATTCCAGTAACTTTGCTGTCCGTATTTTCTACAATCTTGACAAGCCCTGGAAAGCTGGCGTATATCGTTTCAAAAGCCGCACGATTGGTCATCTCGCGTATAGCCCATGCCTCTTTGATGTCCTCCGCCAAGCCTTTACCCATTTGCTCTCCCCTGATTCCTCCAGGGCTTTTGAGTCCAATCTTCTCTACCGAGCTGATGAAGTTGAGGCGAACCACTTTCCCGTATTTGCTAAACGCTCTCAAGCTGGTTTCAGCATCTTCTTCCTGCGACTCGAGGTAAGTCCTATCACTGCCCAAGTAAATTGAGTCCCCCGCATACGCTCCCTGGAAACGCCCCATCACTAGCAGGTTGCCCACCGTTACGGTGTCTGACATATAAAACTCATTATTGCGATAGCTCATGCCCCAAAGCCTCGTCCCTACCGATTCCGCAACCCCGTAACCAATCTCAGCAAGAGAATCAAGGGTGCCCTCGTATCTGGCAAGGGCGTAACCATTCATTTTGCTATCGTCAGGGACCAGGTACTTGAAAGGGCTGATGTCGTCATCAACCTGTATGAGCTTTTGATTCTCCCCATACTTTTCCGCAAACCATAGGTGGTAGAACTGGCGGCACCTAAATTGGCCAGGACTTGAAATTACTAGCCTCCACTTGTTGCCTAGTTCAGCCTTGTAATCGTAAAGTTGCTCCTGGTTCGGCACAAATACTGTAATTTTGTCGCGGTCTACTTCCAGAGCTTCCAGAGTAGCTAATGCTCTATCCGCTATCAGCTCATGCCTCCCGTAGGTGTGAATGGCGACCTGATAATCCATGCTAATACCCTATTTTCATCGTTCAACCGTGCGCTCTGCCAGAATCTCTGTAATGGCTTCACCCGATTTCTCGCGCAGAATCCTGTCCAAGGTTTCAGCCCGGCCCTCACCGTAATGAGTCCATTCCTCCCCATGAAGGAGTAACTGAGTTTTCCCTACAGCAGAAAAAGCAAGCGGGTTGCCGTAATCCCATCGGTGCCGGGAGTCAGCCAGGTAGCGGATTTTCCTGCTGGGAAACACATCTGTGTAATCAAAGAATGACGGCCCGTAAGAATTGAGCATCCCATCCGCGGTGCCCAGCCCCAAGTTGAGAAATACAGGTGACGGCCTATGGACGTTGAATATCTTGGGAGTAAGGCCCACTATCTCCATGAACAAGCTTTTCTGCCGCCCAATTTCGTTCAAGTAGAACTGCTCTGGAGTCAAGTCAGAATCGGTTGGGTATTCTGTAGCGCAAACGTGAACCCCAACATCCCTGCCCGTATCTAAAATCTTTTCCAGAACCTGCTGGTTAGGGCTTGAAGCCAAGTTGTATAAGCCTGATGTCACCTGAAAAAAGAATGATGAAGGGACACCTATGGCTTGGTCAATTATTGCTATCTGAAGTGCGGCCTCCATGCTGGACTCAACATCGTGCCGTATGACCGTGAATGAATCCAAGTTTGCGGCCGCTGTCCAGGTAACAGCATTTCCCGCATATTTCTGAATAATCTGTCTGTATTGGTCGTAGTCCCAATCAGCCATTTATTTCACCTTGACCTTCTCTGCTATCGTCAATTCTCTTACAGACCTGCGAGCTTTGGCTTCACCCATTTCCACAGCATAGGTGTGACAATCCTTCATCCCGCGCTTTGCGTAGAAAACCAGGGTATACCTGTAACCGTCAGGCCGGGTAGATGCCATAGGTGTGACACCGTGGAGATACTTGTGCCCGTTGAACCAAACGGCCCATCCGTCACGGCAGTTGATAGTGATGTCGTATTCCGGCAGACGGAGGTGCCCGCCGCTCATCCCCCTGCGGACAATCGGCATAGCCGACCAAGTATCAAAGTTGGAGTTGTCGCGGTGGTAAGGCAAAGCTGACGACTGATTTATGACACCAGATGTCCAGAGAGAATCCTCTGTCATCCTCCATTCTGGAAGAACCTGCTTCAGTGTTTGTAAATCATGTTCGTGGACTTCAGGCAAGATTTCCTGGAGGTAGCCGCCCAGAGCATCTGACATACGGTTCAGTTCCATCTGAAGCTCTGGATGCTCCCAAGTCAATCCGGCAGGTGAACACGCTTCCCTGCGCAGAACCACGGCCCGGTTGGTCATCCCGAAAATCTTGGACACGTTGCGGTTACCCGAAGCCCTCAAAGTTGTAGTCCAATGAATCCCTGGAATGTGGCGGCGCAAGGTTGTGACCGGCCTGGGGCATGGAGCATAAACCAGGATTGCTTCACCCGTATCGGCATCCCGGTAAAGCCCAGCTTCACTCAGATTAGGTTGGCTTTCCACGACTTTATCCCCAGCCATTTCGTCTACCTCTGGGACAGTCAAAACCCGCTTCAGTAAACGCTCAGGAAGCAGGGTGGTCACGTCTGGCCTGGGCATCTTTTATCAGTTTCTCCACAGTTTCAGAATGGTCATCTAACCCCATACTGGCAGTCAATTCTGAAAGCCCGGCAACAATGTCGCCATATATCTCGTTGGGGTAATACAAAATTACGGCCCGGGTAGCCTTCTGTGCGTAGCGTTCCAGAAACTCAGCGTAAGTCTTATCCTGGCTGACAGCTAGTTCTGCGTTACCCTCCATTTTGGTGAGTCTTGGTTTTCCGGTCACAGGGTCAATGACGGCATCGGATACGCTAATCTGCTCATCCAGTAATGCGCGAAAATCCTCCACATCAATTTCCTTGAACCCGACAGACTCCAAATCTGAAACGTCCATCAGTTCAAAAGCTGAAACCAGTTCCTCTACGTTCCATTCCCCCAGCTGACCAATACGGTTATCGGCAATGGAGTAGGCAATAGCTGTTTCAGGGTCATCATCTACGGTAACAATGGCTATGGAATGCCAGCCCAGCCTTTTGGCGGCCTCATATTGGTGGTTTCCGGCAATGATTTCCATCGTGGTTTTATTGACCACAATCGGTTTGCGCTGGCCAAACCGTTCATACGATTTCATAATGGCTTCAATGTCACCCCTACGCGGGTTCGACTTGGCCGGTTTCAAGTCGCTCAGCGGCCTTAGCAGGGGGATGAGCGAGTCAGCAACGTTCATAGGTCTATATATCCTCTCAGAGGTGTTTCAGCTACTAGGTAGCCTACAGTAGCCTGCCTGACCTACCCCAGCTGATTTTCTCTATTTTCGCGGGATTTTCTTTCCCCCTAGGCTGTGGGGTCGAAAGATTCACCCTTACGAAGATAGGACCGGGTCCCCCGTTTTCCCTATCGGGGTCTTGGGTGTCAGGTTGTGTACGGTTTGTTGCCGCGCTTTTGGTTACAGCTACGGTGTGCGGCGGCGAGTGGGGAATCAGGGTGGCCGGGTATCAGGTGGTCGGCCTCGAACGGGTCGGCGGGGCAGGGCGGCCCTTTACAGATATGACAGGCTAGTGCTGTTGCTAATAATTGTTTGCGGCGGGCTGGGTATGTTCCCCCGTATAGTTCTCGCTTTTTGGCGCGGCGCTCTGGAGTGTTGTTGGCCCTATCCTGGGCTTGCTGTCTGGCCCTTGTATGGGTCGGGCATCTGCTCTGTTTGCTTAGGACTCCACAGTTAAGGCACGGCCGGTTGAATAAGCCCATAATTGGTTACACCCACCTTGGTGCTTTGAGGTGCTAGCATTGCTATTGTCAGTTTTCATAGTAGTGGGATTGACTTGAGGCCCCAGTTACCGCTGGGGTCTTTCCCGTTTCATTACAGCCCCATCGGAAACCTATAGGCTTCCTTAATCCGTCCGATTGCATCTTCTAGCGTCCAGAACTTTTCATCCTCCTCCATCATCTGCAAATTCATCCCCGCGTAATTGCACCTGTCGTATGCCCTTAAAGCCAAGTCGCTCAACTCCGCAAGGAGCGCCAACACTCTTGCCACTTTTTCCTCGGTGAAATTTTCGTCTGCTTCCGGCTCGCAGCCCCCCGGCGTTTCACTCATCATCACTCACTTCCTCTCCTAGTGCGGCGCATGGGTGAGAATCCGGGTCATCCACAAGGCGGACCGGAAACATTCGGTCACAGTAATAACAATAAACGGGCGTAAATCGGTAATCATTCATCATCACTCGCTTCCTCTGCCCTCACCCTAGCGACCTCCTACGTCCCAATCAGCGCAGCAATCCCGCCAGCGCGTTCCTCACAGCAATCACACACCACCCAATAATACGGGGCACTTTTTATCATAGTGTTTCCAAAACGAAAGCACGCGCTGAAGCCAAGCGGTTCGCATCATTGATAGTCTTCGCTATGACATCTGCCCCAGCTTCTCCACCGTTAACCATGCGGATGACATCGGCAAACTTGGCCGTTTCGAGCAAGCTCAATGCCTCGATTACGGTTTGCCTGATTTTCTCGCGCGTTTCATCGCCCATGGGTTCGCCTTTAGGTGCCGTTTTCGATTTCATTTTCCCATCTCCATTTCTTCTCGTATCTTGGCCAATCTGACCCTTTCAACTACTCCTGGTGTGACAGTCAATTTAATTGGTGCCCGGCCCCAACGCTTCACAACGCTCACGGTCACACCGAACCACTCGGCCACCTCGGGAACAAGCATCCCCTGGCGGCGTAGATGGCCCGCACTCTCCTGGCAGAGTCTTTCTGCTAACTCAAATGCTTCCCTTGCCCGCCGCAAGTTCTGGCGCAGTTCTTCCGCCGCGAGCCTGGACTTCATCACCCGTACCGCATGGTCGGCATCGTCACCCAGTTTCTTGAGCAGTTCTGGCGTTATCTCATCTATGCTAAACATCAGGGAACGAACGCCATCTTGTAATCCTTGCCGTGGGCGTAAGCATCTAGCCAGTCCCTAGCAAGCCCAGCCTCATCAAATACCCTCTTGATTTCGCCTTCAAAGACCACACACCAATCCCCAGACTTCAGGGTTGAGGGGTGCCTTCCATGCCAAGGTTGCTTTTCCCTCTTAGGTATTTGGGTGACAGTAATCGTTCTGGTCCCGGCTCTGACTTCATCTATGAACGTCATAGCTTCCCTAATAGTATCGACCATCAGTATTGCGGGGTTGAGCGTTTGCCACCCCGGTTTGATAACCAGAGGCCATATCCTGTAGTGACCATCAGGTTCCTCCCAGATATGGAACTTCCCATACCGAAACCGTTTGCGTTCTGCCGAGTAATGCCCGATTCTCCTGAGTGTGGGCCGGGTAGGTGGGATACCCTCCACTTTTGGTTCACTCATCGGTCATCCCCTTTCAGCCATTCGAGCAGAACGCCCAAACCCCAAGCCAAAAACACAATCCCGGCAATAATCCAAAGATTGGCGGGCCGGTGAGGATTGAATATTTCAATAATCAGAAACATGACCCCTGAGCCGCCAATGAGGGCTTGAGCGATTCCTACTGTTCCAGTGTTTCGCTTCACTACTTATCTCCATTCTTGAGTGTTACGGATTATGGGGTAGAACTACCGTCAGAACGGTGTATCTGTATCGAACGGGTCGGGCCGAACCACTGTAGGCGGCGACTGTGCGGCGCTCTGCGGGCTGTAATTAGCCCAAGGGTCTTCCGCCGCCGGACTAGGCGAAACAGGCTCAGCCGCCGTCACAAGGCTCCACTCGACCTCATTGACGTGACCGCGAGCGTACCTAACTTCATCGCCCTGGTCATTATTGAACTTTTCCAGCCGAACTGTAAGCTCACCCCGGACATTTACAACGTCACCCACGTTAGGGCTTTTCTGAGTCCAACAAGTCCACTTCTCAAAAGCATCTTCACCGTTGTAAGTTTTCTTTGCCGTCTGACACCAGAACCCAGAGGCAAAAGACTTCGTAACCGTGGCCTTCTCAATAAGTATGGAAGCCATCTTTACCAGCTCCCAGGTTCACAGTCAGGGCAAGCAATATGACCATCTTCGGTTTGGAACGGTAAGGGCCACGGGAACCCACAATCGTGACACGGTGACAACACTTCAGCATGTTTGAGGTTCAAAAGGAATAATCCAATTATTCTCGCAACCTCCAGACCGTGGTCGTGTGGCGTGTCAAGATGATGTAGCTTTCCAGCTTGTTCACGGTCTCGCTTTTTCATTCCCATTTGTATCCTCCATTTTCGTTGGTTTTTGTATCTCCTGTATTAGTCTAGCTAATTGACAGCTATAATCCCGAAACTCATCCAAGTGAGTCTTATCCCCGGTCGCGGCGTACCACCAATAAGCTTTCGTGCGCTTATCGTGAAGCCTCATTATTTTCCCGTGATTCTCTGACGCAAAAGAATCAGGGTGTAGGCCGGTCACGACTTACACCCAAATTCTCCAACACGGCATTCAAAGTGTTCGCCGCCATTATGGAGCGCCTTCACCCATAGTCTGGCTGTAGGTAATTCTGCGGCTGGAGTATCGTATTTCCCTGCCTTCTTGGGATAGGGTTCATCCTCCCAGCCGCCACTGCGAATCCAAGTGGCCGGGTAAGGGATGAACGACACTCCAGGCAGGTTAGGGTCATCGACCAAACGCTTTACGCCCTCCAACATCTGAACCACGTTGTGCTTAGCCGCTTGGTCGAATGCTCGCCTGGCGTTCAGCTTCCCCACTTTGCGAGGATACATTTCCCAGAAAGTAATGAAAACGTCATCGTATATTGCTAGGCCCACGCGCTCCCCCTCAGGCTCATCCTCAATAGTCCATATTTTTGCCCGGTCAGGGATTTCATCAAATAGAGCAATATATTCTTTCTTAAGCTTTGTATTCTTAAGCTTTGTATTCTTAGTAGGCGGATTATCCGCCGCCGGGTAACCCGCCGCCGGATAACCCGCCCACGGTGAGATGGACTCCGGGATAGCAGTAGTCCAAGTCGTATCTGAAAAAGTTCCAGAAGAATGCCGCCCCTGAATCCTCACTAGGTATCCGTGCTTTTCCAGCTCCAGAACCGCTGACCGGATAGCATCTTTTCCACACCCATTAGCCTCCATTAGGCCATTGATAGACACAGACCATCCTGGACTATGGGACATCAACTGCGCTAACAATCCCTTGGCCTTCAGGGACAGATTTTTGTCCCTCAGCCAGGTGTTAGGTATCTGAGTAAACTGTCCCTCAAACTGTAGTGGCGCACGAATAATCGGCATTTTTCTCCATTCCTTTTCTCTATCCTAGAACCTTGGATAATCCTCAGCGTTTACAATCTCCATGCTGTAACCATCATCCAGAAGAACGTGCGCGTTCAAGCGCGGCATCCACGCCGGCACCGATAGTGGACTCTCGCCCATCCTAAGCTTCCAGCCAAACTCACAAGCCATCCCAGCCCACTCAGCATCTGACTCCATCCACCCATTTATCAGGGAACACATGACGATGATGTTTGACGGCACGTTCTTCAGCTTCGAGCCGCCCATCCCACGATTGCTCCTGTGGTGTGGAACCGCAGTTTCTTTATCCCCACAATGGACACATCCGTGGTCCCTAAACAGGTAAAGGCCAAACTGTTTCTGGTTCATTTTCCCATCCCTCCAACTCTGTAATTATGATTACCGTTCTGGCTTTCGCTTCGGTCGTGGCAATTTTGCTCACCGTCAGCCGAGTGATTAGGTAGTCATCGGTGTAGGCGTGACCGTTCAGAGCATCGAGAACCAGTTTTGCCATATTGTCCACATCGCGCCGCCGCTTGTTGCCGTTGTAAAACTCCAGAGTCACGCTGACCGGGCCGGTGAAAATTGGCTGTCTTTGATGTAGCCAAAGCAGGGCGATGATTCCCTCAGCAATCACGGTTTCTTTGGGAGTGTATGTCCCGGTACGGGTCACTCTGGGCCGTTGCTTGGCCTTTGGCTCCCCGTGAACCACCAATCCCACTGAGCGATATGAGGGTGGGCCTTTTCCAGGCTTAGCCAAGGCGCTCATACGAATCTCTTTTCTGACACAGACCAGAAGGTTTCCCTGACCGTGATTGTCACCAGATGGCCCTCATCGTTGTATTTGCCATCGGTCACTTCATAGGTCAGGCGGCGCACAGCGGCAGATTGACGTAGTTGAATCTCTCGCCGGATTTCCCGCTTGGCCGCATATATTCCCAACTGGCGGATATGTTCTTCATACCCCACTGCCGCAAAGTCACTGGCCTTTATCGCCAAAGGCCGGTGGAAGATTGCTCTCCCATACCAACGCCCATTACCGTCAGCCCACGTCACTATCTCATAGTATTTTGACATCACGCATCCTCTCCCTGATGGTTCCAGTAGTTGTCTGGACATTCCAGACAGAATCCCAATTCTTCATCCCAAACGTCAGCCGCCACTGGCTTTTTTACAGGTGACACACGGTTTCATTTTCTCGCTCATTGACCGCTCCATTCTTCTAAGCACAAGCCGCGCATCTATCAGTGGTATTCAGCGGGCCAGAGTCGCCAGGAAAAACCCAACCGCAATCGTCACATGGGTTCACGAAGCACCCCATTCCATTCTTACAAGCGCACCGATAGAACGGCCCACCTCTAATCTGTCCCGTAAAGCTCTCAGCGCCTGCTGGCAGGCCCGATACTTCTGGTCGGCTAGTTCGCTCTCTAACAATGAGATACGGGTTTCCAGGTCTGCCGTGTAGCGCCTCAAGTCCATCGGGCCTTCCACCGATAGGAAAGAACGCGCATAGCCCACTTTCTGGGCTACACGCGCTTTCACACTTGCTTCATCCAACACCGCAAGCTCCTTGGTGGCATCTAGTATTTCTTTTGAGATGCCTTTCAAAGTGGTCACAATGTCGTGTGGGGTAATGTCTTTATCAGGTAGTTCGTTAGGCATTACGGTTAGCTTCATTTTCCTGGTGTAAGGACTCCAGATGTGCTTTCCGTTTGGTCACAATACTCTGTACCTCATCCGAGTAACCGGCCTTCACAGAATCCTCCCAAAGCGTGTGGAGGACGGACAAACTGACAGCTTCCAGAATTGATGTCACCACACTCTCTGGCACCGGCTGAATAATCTGGGCTTGCGGGCCGCGAGCTACCTTTTCCATCTCAGTTGCGCTAGGCCGTTTACCCTTTTTGGCATAATCGGCATTTGCTAAAGCTCTACCGATAGCACTCGTTTCCGCATTCTCCAGGGCCGCAGTCTTGTTGGCACCGGGGCCACCCTCAATCTCAAAGGCAAGGCCGGTAGCTTTTGGCAACTGGGCCATCTGGTCAGCGCTGTTCTCAAAGACTTGAGCCAGAACCACGAAGTAGCCTTTTTCTCTTTCCTCAGCGGTAGCTATCGGCTCAGCCACAATGCGCCCATCTGGGTGCGTTTCGTAGAACTTGCGGATACGGTCCTCAACAAGTTCATAATCGTCAAGATTGAACTGTGCCATTTTGCTTTCTCCATTCCAGTAACCTATCGGCTACCTCTAGTAGTTGGTCCATCTCTCTCTGGTCGCGCTCTATCCAAAACGATTTTGGTTCGAGCCAGGCCGGAATCATCCGACCATTTACTTCTGCCCGTAAGAGCCACGCAAACAGGCATCGTTGCGCTCCGGTACAGAATAGTTGCCACTGAATCTGGCGGCGATAATGAATCGGTACACCTTTCAACTCCACAAAATCTTTCCCTGTAGTTTTGATTTCAGCTATCTCCGTATGGTCCAAACTCAGACCGTCAGGCGTGGCCATATATCTTTGGTTATCAGAGGATGAGGATATGAGCCAGTCGTTAGGCATAATCCCACACTCCTGTTTCACCCAAGCCGCTATGAACGGCTCCTGAGCATTCCCAAAGTCCATGTAGGCATTACCCTCAATCGGGCCAGAGTCCTCACCCTTCTCAATAGTTTCACCCTCAAAACCTCTGGGTGTTGCGGCGCGGGCCACAGTAGTTGCTGTCACACCCCACTGCCTAGCATCAAGCCATCCTTGCTTCCCTTGGGAAGAACTAGCAATGAACCTTTCATGGTGTATCAAAACAATTCCTCCGTAATGTAGTTGGATAGTTCTGCCCGCACATCGTAGAAAGCATCTTCCAGCGTGTGGGCCGTACCGACCAGTTTGGTTTCTCCACGGCCTTCGATGGTAACGTCACGGTTGTGGACAAAGTACACCAGCTTGTAGGTGTACAAGTCGCCATCGTGTTCTATCTCAGTCCTCCAGGTCCCAGTGAACTTTGGCCGACCAGCAGGCTTAGCATATTCTGCGCTGTTATCTTTTGACCTGTGAATTAGGCAGTCCTCCAAACAATGGCAAACCTGCCAGACGGCATCTTCTCCCGTAAGCCAGAATCTTTCACCAGCCCGCGCTCAACCAGCTCAGCGCGGCGTGACCTAATCCCAGACTCTGAAGCTTTGGGCAGAAAATAGATTTTCCGGTATGCCTCAATAATTTGTACATCAGTCTGAGGCTTGTGAGCTAGGACACGAAGTATCCCATTTTGTGTAGCCGTGGTTTCCCTGACAGAATCCGCCGCATCATGAGATGTTTGAGGGTCAGTATTTCTGGCCCAAGGCATCAGAGAATCCCAGCTAAAGCGAAACCCAGGAATAGTCCAAAGGCCACGCTTACCGGGATTACGAGTAACATCGCAATCTTGTCAGCCGGGGTCAGGAACCAGTACCCAGTTTTGGGGTAGCTGTGCCTCCCCCGCGCCCTGACTTTTCGCTTCACGCTTTCACGCGGCGAATAGCGCATCTTTGTAACTTGCGGCCTGTCAGCTTCCTCAGTAACCGCACTAATTTCATCTTCACTGTAGAAACCCATTTTTTTCTCCATTCTGTAGGGTTCCCTTTAAGTCTATCGGCTAAACATCCTACTATCTATTTTTTCGTCTAGCGGCTAGACTAGTGGGAGGCCGGTCTAAATGGGCCGCCAAGAAATGGAGAACCAAATGGAAATACAGATAGATACGTCAGGGATTGGAAAGCTGAGGGTGGACAGCTCAAATGAGATATTTGCCAACATTTACAACACGCTCCACTACACACTCCACAATGATGTTGCCCAGTGTGACCTGGAAAATATCATTGTCAATGAAGTGGAAGCAATAATTCCGATATGGGATTATGATGCCGTAACACTCTGGATTGCTTGGGGCCGCCCAAACCCCAGCGACTTTGAGCGGAAAGATTGGGGCACGATAGATACCCAGATACGTGAAGCATTATTCTTGTGTCTTAATGAGTTCGTCAAAGAGGTAGTCACTACAGATAGTGCTGAGGGTGCCCTTGAACAGCTCCATGACGAACTTGCCGAACGCAAAGCCCTGGGTTTGATAGATGGGTAAGTGGGGAAAGAATGAATGGCTCGGGATGGCCGTTTGGACACTATTTATGGTCCTCGTAATGTTGGCCGACTGAAAGGAATACGGTATGGAAAAGTCGCAAGCTCAGATGGCGAAACTAATCATGATGGGGGAGTCCCGCAGAATCCTCATTGAAAGAACTGCTGGGTTCCAAAAAACCCTGAAAGCTGAAGCACAAGTGGCTCTCAAACTTGGTGCTTCTCAAGCGGAGGTGGCCCAAGCTCTGGGCCTAACCAGAGGTGCCGTTCACTTCTGGGTCAAAAAAGAAAAGAATGGAGAACCAAATGAAGAACCAAATATTGCAGGATGACCAAACCTATACGGGTGTTCTCCTGACCGAATACACGATAGCAAAGCGGGTCAGGTTTGTGAACGAAACTGACCTCTGGAGGTTCTACCGGACAATGGTGGGAGGTTTCGTAACTCCAGTGCTTGACCCTGAATCAGATGTCACTTTCTGGGTTGATGACGATGGAATCCCCAAGGGTCTTGACCTGAACGTCATTGCTAGTGTCCTATGCGGTCAAGCCTTATACGGCCCAGTGTTCATTACAGGTTGCTCCCTGGATACTGAGAAACCAAAATCTGTGCCTCAAGATTTGGTGAAAATGATAGGCCAGATGAAACTATTGTCAGCCATGGGGATTATGCCCAATTTGGGAGATACAGACTACTGGGCGAACGCGGCTGGCAACCCAGAATGAAACCTGCTTGAAAAGAATATGCCCCCAGAGAATGGAGTAAAACTGGGGGCATATTCCGTGTCTAGTCTACTGACAGTTTTCGCAATTCAACAATTCCTGCGGGTCTACAGGGCATGAAAAATCTTCCGGGGCCAACATTATTGCGCAGGCCGGTTGTACTGTAAAACGCTGGTCAGCATTGACATAATCCCGGCAAGTGCGGCAACCGATAGGACATTCACCCAATCGACTGATGTAATCCCTAACGCCCCAACACCGATAGTTGCCAACGCCACCTGGCTGAAAGTTTTCAACGCACGCTCACCCGCATACGCCCAATACTTTTTTACTTTATCCATCTTGATTCTCCTTGCTTCTGTTCTCGTAAGCCGCACCGAAAACGTATGTGCCGAGTACCAGACTGACCAAAGCCACGCCGCCGGTAATCAGGTCATTATTGAGAGGTTCATTCCCCATAAGGGTAGAAACCATGTGAGTGACAATCATTGCCACACCCAGACTGAATCCTACAAAAACGTAACGCCTACGAATAGTCCATGAAGGTTTATTCATACAGGCACTCTATCATTAGGTTACGCGAACCAGACTAACCACCCAGGGCATGACGGCCGCGAGTAATCCGAATGCGCCAATGCTCTGCCACACCCTACGTTCCAAAGTACGCATCCGTACTTCGTGGTCATGGATTTTCGCATCTACTTCCTCGAACCTCTTTGCCGTGGTCGGCAGGCTCTCAGCTATGGTTTGTAACACTTTACCCTGCGCTACTTGTTCTTCAAAAATGTCACGAATTGATACCTTGACAACGAGGCCATGTTCATCAGCCATTACAATGTCCCAGCGTTCAGCCTGCGTTGAAGTTCTCCGATAGTCCCCCGGCCCCAAACACCATCACGGCGTACTTTGAGTAGGGCTTGAACGGCCTTACGAGTCTTCAGCCCCAAGACCCCATCAGGCCGGACATCAGCCCAATACTGGATAGCAGTGTAAGTCATCTTCCCAGGGACACCATCAATACGGCCCGTATATCCGTAATCTTTGAGGAACATCTGGAACTGCCTCCAGGTATCAACATCCAGACGGCCTGACACCTTATTGGCAACTACAGGGATTGACCCCTGGAAAAAAGGTACGGGGTCCAAAGTGTCACCCCACCGGCCACCCGCATTACGAACCTCAAAATGTAGGTGCGCCCCGGTTGAAGCCCCAGTATTTCCTGACGTGTATATGAACCCTCCAGCCGTAACCCGCTGGCTTTTGAACATTACCGTCTTACTCTCGCCATGGTAGTAGGCCGTCCATATGGGGCCATGGTCAATGAGAACAACATGGCCGCCACCTCTACGGCTAAACCCAATATGCTTTACGACACCATCTTGTGCGGCAGTTACAGGGAATACTCCGGCAACGTCCACCCCTTGATGCTTTTTCATCCGGCCTGAAATTGGGTGACGGCGCATCCCATATGGGCTTTTCGCATTGATGCTGTAACCGTCAGGCCAAGGATTATGGAGCTTCATCCTGCACCTCCACCCAGTCACCAGCTTGCTCATCCCAAACATGGTCACCCTCAGCAGGGTAGGCGATAGGTGCCACCCATTGACAGGTTGCCTCATCGAGTACCCATGAAGCGTATGGT
>Ga0222633_1000566_pt1 | contig 31161 bp, 33 predicted proteins | sample AntAcemetageno48_FD_179816 | JGI IMG/M metagenome (GOLD analysis project Ga0222633, IMG submission 179816) | Saline water microbial communities from Ace Lake, Antarctica - #48 | ecosystem: Environmental > Aquatic > Non-marine Saline and Alkaline > Saline | place: Antarctica: Ace Lake | collected...
ACCCGTCGAACGTGTCGCTATCGCCGAAGCTCGCGAAGGCCTCGTCCGCGGACGCGTACACCTCCCCCCGTGGGCCCTCCACCAGGGAATCCCCAGATGAAAACGGGGCGGCGTGTGCGGGGACGGCGGCGCGCGCGCGACGCGCGGTCGTGTTTCCGCAGGGGGCCGTACCCACGGAAGAGCCGAGACGCGCGCGACGCGCGGCATCACGCGCGAAGGAACCGACGGCCGATACCGCCGCCGTGTGGTTCGTCACCGCGCCAGACGTCGCCATCTTGTCTCACGGGCGCCGACCGGATGGCTCTGTTAGGGCAAAAGGAAACAGCTGTTTTCTCCCAGGCGCGCGACGACGCGATGTGACGCCGAGGGGGAGAGCGCCTGTCCACCCGCGCGCGATGCGACGTCGCTCTGTGGCCACGTTCGAACGGGGTCGCCGCGATCCGCTGTCTCTCGTCACGTCGCCGTGCCGAGGGCTATGCGCGACGCGTGTTCCAGCCGCCGCGGGACATCATCGGAAAAAGTACAGTCGCGCGGTCGAAGAAGATAACCTTGAGAGATTTTTGAAAGGCAACCAGTTGACCGACTACATCGATGAAACCCCGTATCAGACACGCGGTGTAAAATGCCACCTCACCTTTGGAATCTTACCTATCAACCGAGGCCACCGCCCTCGTCTTCGTTGTCCTCGTCACCCGCTCGTCGATTCCTGGGAAGAAACAGCACCCGACCCCCACTGCGTGCAGCGCATGTCCCGCGGCAAACTGGCTGTGGGCGTGCTTGTTTTCGGTGTCGTCGGTGCTTTCGGTGCGACTGCGTATCCCGTGTTGTTCTCGCCGCCATCTCGAGCTCGCGCTGGGAAGGATGTACCGCCCGGCGATGCTGACAAAGCCAAAGCTGGTTTCTCCCGGCCAAGCATGTGGAAAGCCTCGGGCAACGCGGTCAGGGGCAACGACCGCGGGGGGTAAACGCGGTGGTGGTGCGTTTCCCATGCGCGCGAAGGGGGGGGTTCCTTCGGCGGCCAAAGATGAGAAAGATCCGGGCACGTGTGACACGAACCGCGATGCGCGTGGTGCGCCGGCTTTGGAAAACTGGGTACTCGAAAAAACAAAAAAACCACCCACACAAAACAATCAGCCTGACCCGACTCGACGCCAAACCCTGGTCGGCGCGATTTCCGCTGTCGCGCTGTTCACGTACGCATCACCTCAGCCCGCGTACGCGCGGCAAACCGCGGTGGTCAGGAGCGACCCCACAGGCCTGGGCGGCAAGGCGAACGCGAATCAAAACGTGGTTGTTACGCTGGGCTTGCCGAATGAGTACCACCTCACGAGCGGGGCGAATTCGAATTTTTCGGTAACCCTGGACGACGCCGCGACTGCCCGGGGAATCGTGGTGGACACGCAAAGTGGACCGCTGCAGGACGGGGGGGATGTTAGGGTACGCTTTTCCTTTGCCACCGCGACTCAAGCGTTAGCCAGTGTGCCTGAGAAAAAAGAAGAACAAGGCGAGGCGAAAATAGAGTGCGTCGTTTATTTCTGCCGCGAAAACGACGTGTGTTTGCTGCAGCGCGTGCGCTTCGAGATTCCATTCGGCGCGCAAACACTGACCAATGACGATGACGGTGAGTTGTTAACTCAAGGAGTAACCAACCTAAGGTTCGACGTTCCCGCCAACGACCCGGTGCCGCCGGTCAACGCCGCGGCGATACCGACGTTTGACTAGAAGGAATAAAGAAGCGTCAACAGTGTTGGCAATCGTTGTCATTTCTGAAAAAATGTTGCTGTTGTCTTTGCAATGTACTAATCTTCACGCCCTACTGACTCTACGTCTCTTGTCACGGTACGTCTCACCGCCCACCCTAGGGCCTGGTCTTCACGCCCTCTAGCTCATCCTCGGTTTCCGAGTACAGATTCTTTAGTTGCGCCAAGGTTTCGTCATCCGCGTCCCACATTCCCCGCCCCGCCGCTTCCAGCATTCGCCGCAGCACGTTCCGAAACGCCTGCGGGTTGTTTTTCCGGAGCTGGAGTTTTGCCAGAAAAGTGTCAGTCTTTCGGGCCATGTGTATGAGTAATTACTCTGGACAATCGGCAAAACAGGGAGGCGGGATTTGGTAAGTGCAACCCGTACCTTGTCGCGCATTTCCTCGTCCGCGACGTACCGCTCGTGCGCGCCGTCATACACCCAGTTCTCCTGGAACCCTGATGTGGCGCCCCACCCGACTAAGGCGGTCATTCTTTGCGATATTTCAAACGCCCCACCGCTGCCTTTTTTTGTGAACGAAAAGTGTCAGTCTCGTATGGGCAAACAGCGTGTCAGGATTTGGGAAACGCGCGGTACTTACCTTGCTCCGCCATCGCGTTCGCCCACCGCGGGTTTAGCAGTTTGCTCCGATACTCCAGCCGTAGGGTCTCGTCCAGATCCCTCGGCGTGTAATCCCCAAAGGTTTCCACGATTGAGCACCTAACTTTCTTGAATTGTTTCACCTGCCCCCCGTTTTTCGCCCGTTCCTGTTCCGCAAACTCCTCCTTCGCCGCGTTCGCGGCGGCGACCAACGCCCCCGTGTTCGCGTAGTACTCCTGGATATCAGTCAAGCCGTACTCCACGGAATCCACTTCCTGCACCACCCGTTCGGTGGTGCGAAGAAGCGCCTGTAAAATCTCAGGCCGCGCGGCGCCTCGTTCGCCTCCCTTGCCGTACGAAAACGCGTTCCGGCTGATACGATTAACAAGAAAGTGTCAGTCTCGTATGGCCAATCAGGGAGGCGGAATGTGGTGATTGGGAAAGTTCCTTACCTCGCCCACGTCTCACCGAGCTCGCGCCCGTCCTCCCACTCGCTCGTCCCTACTCTTTCGTTGACCATGCTCCCGTAATCCCCGGGGGGGTTGCTAAACAGCCGGGCGGTGGTGTTTTCCAAGCCGTCCGCGGACATCTCGAGGGCGTGCTTTTTGACGAAGTTTTTAAGCAACGGCTCCTCCGCCGCCGCCGCCCTTACGAAAAGGTCGTCAAGCAAACCCACCACGTTGGCGAAGCTGTCCCGAAAAATGCCGCTCATGTTGCACAGCACGTCGACTCGCGGCCTGCCTTTCGGCAAGAGCTCGTCCAGGGGAATCAGCTCGTACCGAGCCACCCTGCCGGTGCCTTCTTTCACCGAGCGCGCACCGATCAGCTCCAGGACGATCCCCACGGACTCGCCTTTGGTTTTAATCGCGTCCAGCCCCCACAGGTTAACGCTGACGGTTTCGGGGTACTGGTCGTCATTTTCTTTCCGGTGCTGTTTCAAAATGGCCTGCGCTATTTTTTTGCCCCGGTCCGCCGCCGCGACGCTCGGCATGCGGTACGGGTCTAAGGCGTGGATGTTGCGTCCGGTGGGGAGTACACCAGGGCCGTCCCTAAGTAAATCGCCCCCCGCCGCCGGTGCCAGGTACTCGCCGTTCAACGCTCTTAGCGCGCCGATTAACTCCTCCGTGTTTCGGCGAAGCAAGGATCGAATGGAGACGGCTTCTTCGAGCTTTTCGAACTTTTCGGAGGATGGTGGTGAGGAAGAAGAATCAGCTCCAGCTCCATCAGCCGCATCAGCCGCATCAGCCGCATCCCCTCTGCCACCTCCACCGGCTCCGTATTGTTTCTCCAGCTTCGCGCGTACGCTTTCCACGTCGTCGTCCGGGCGCATCGTCGCCACCGCCTGGATCGTTTCAGGACACAAGCCCTGGCCGAAGTACGCCTCCAAGTAGGCGCTCGCGGCTTCATCGGACGGCGCGCCCCCCAGCACGTGAAGCCCCTCCGAAAACAAACGGTTCTCCAGAACCCCCAGGTAGGTAAACAGGGACGAGGCGTAGGCGTCAAACGCGGCGGCGGTGATTTTCACTTTCACGGTTTTGGAGGAAGAGCCTTTCTCTTCGTCGCCGGCGTCGGGAGTCTTCTCGTCACCGTCCTTACTCGAGTGGTCACCTTTTTCGTCGCCGCCGTCGCCAACCTCGGCGGCAACCTCGACTTCTTCCAGGACCATGGTTTCACTCGTCACCCGGACCGCGTCGCCGTCCTGGCCAACAAAAGGCACGTCCGCGTCCAAACCCGCGCTGGCGCAGAGGTCGAAAACGGACCCGGCCAGGGCGTGGAAGTTCGCGGACGGCGCGTCTCGGTATTCGGAAAGCAACTCTCTTAGTTCCGAGGTTTGTTTGTACAAACCGGCCCTGCCGTACGGCGGGACGTTGTGCGACACGATGACGCCGTACCCCCGTCGCTTCGCGATGATGCTCTCGGACGGGTTGTTCGCCGCGTATACGTACACGTTCGGCATCGCCCCTAAAAGCTGGTCGCTCCAGCTCAAACTCGTGTTTCCAAGAGGACTCCCGGGAAGCCACTCCACGGTGCCGTGCATCCCGAAGTGCATTACCGCGTCCGCTTGGTACGTGTGTTGAAGCCACTTGTAGTACGCGGCGTACTGCGGGTGCGGGGTGAGGTCTCGCTCGAAAAGAAGCCGCATGGGGTCGCCCTCCACGCCGAGCGCGGGCTGGATGCCTACGAACACGTTGCCGATTTGTAACCCCGCGACGTACGACCCTTTACCTCCGTTAACCGTGGCGAGGCCGGCGTAAGTATCAAGCGAGCCCCACGCGTTTTCCATGCGCGTCACTAAAACGTCGGGCGCCGGGAGAAACGGAATGGGACCCCACTGCGTGGGCCCCCAGGTTTCAGGGAACGTGAGCCACTGTTTTAGCTGCTTGGGGGTCACGTTCGCGCCGGACACGGAAACGCCGTGCAGGGCGTTTGAGGAATCCTTTGAGGAATCTGAGGAACTTTCCTCTTGTTTCGCCAACCGTAACGTCTCCACCGCTTTCCGCGCGGCGTCCACGCCGCCCGCGACGACGCGCCCGTCGTCCAGCGCCCTCAGCGCCTCCACCAGATCCTCTCCCGATGGCACTTGCGTACCTTCTTCCAAGCCCAAGTCGTAACCCTCACCCCTCAGGCTTTCCAGCAGCTTTTCCAGCGATTTAGGGACGTTCAGAAGCGCCGCGGTTCCCGTGGCGCCGACACCGGGGGGGAAGCCGTACAGCATGATTGCTATTTTTCGATCGGATTTTTTCTTGTTGCGCAGCGCCGTCCACTTTTTCAGCCGCTCGGCGAGCTGAAGGAGGGGGAGGGAGTGAGGTATGGGGAGGTCAGCAGAATGTGCTTGGCAGGCACGGCGGATTGACCGCGTGCCCGTGAAAATCGGAACAAAAAACGTACCGCGTACACGCGCTCGCGCGTGAGGTAGATGTCATCGTTCACCAAGCCGCCCAGTGGTACCGTGTCAATCGCGCCGTCCAACTCAGGCAGCGCGTACAGAATCGTGCTTTGCAGCCCACCTATTCCGCTCGTGGTCCAGCTTTTGATATCCTGAATCAGCAACGGCGCGGCGACGACGTACGGTACGTTTTTCGCGGTGAGAATCGCCTGCGCCACTTCCGCTTGCCTTCCGGCTTCCATGGACCCCGCGGGTCCGCCCACCAGGGGGAACCCCACCGTGCTGACCACCGCGTCCACGCAGATCGCGCCTTGGCTGAGGGAGTCGATTTCCATGTTCCCCATCTTTCGCTGCGCAATCTCGTGCGACGTGGTTAGCAAATCCCGGACCACGGTATGCGCCTCCACGCCGTTGATGAAAATGGGCACCGGTCTTACCCCGGCCTCTTCAAGCGCCCTCACCAAGTCCGCGAGGTACGGCTGCTTGGTGATGACGTGCTTGCGGTACAGCAGCAGCGCGACGGTTGGGGCGTCGAGGGGGACGTGAATCGGCGGTGTGTACTTTGAATACGAGTCATCGGACGAAACCTCAGCGCGCGATTGGTACCACTTTTCGTACTCGTCAGCGGTTGTTGGCCAGTTCATTTTCCGTTCCTCCAGGTCGGGGTGGTAGAACCCGATCGGGGGGGTTTCTTTTGGGGCGGCGAGGGTGGGTTTTTCGGGAGCAGACGCGGTACCACCGAGGTGACCGCCGACCACGGAGGTGACTACCTTTTTGATCCGCGAAAACACATCATTGGATGATTCTTCTGTATGCGAAAGGAGGTCCTCCCCGGCGATCTCGATCTCGGCCACCCCGGGGAGGTATTCCTTCGCCACGACGTAAAACGCGGTTTCCACGTTTTCCAAGCCGCCTTGGTTCCAGTACCCGTACACGGTGAGCCAGTTCCGCAGGTCTTTCGCTTTTCGGCCTGGCACGAACTTCAATAGTGCCGGGCCGATTTTCAGGAAAGACAGGTACCCCACGAGCTTGTCCTGATTGTTGAAAGAAAAGGGTCAGTCTTGTATGGACAATCAGGGAGGCGGAATGTGGTGATTGGGAAATACTCACCTCTTCCTTGCCGCTTCCGAACTTTTTCAAAACCGCCGCCACGGCGGGCGGCGGGCCGGCTTTTCGCCCGTCCGGAGACGGTTTCATCTCGAAGCTCCCCACCTGTGTTTCCGACATCAACTCCAGCGCGCTTTCGAACACGAACTTCGTGGGGACCTTTTCAATCGCACCTCGCAGCCACTCTACTTGGTCGAAATCGAAAAGCAGCGACCCGAAGAAAACCTCGGCGTCCTGCAGTGCGCGTAACACTTCTTGTCGGTTCGTTTCCAAGTCGCGGTCCGAGAAAACGAAAAGGCTCACGTCGGGGAGGCGCTTTTTCAAGTTCCTCGCGGCTCGGCGGTACAGCTTCACGTTGAATGACTCGAACCCTGAGATCAAAACCATGGAACGTTGTTTGGAGGTGGAGGATGAAGGGCCGCCGATGCCGTCACTCAGTGAGGCCGCCGCCGCCGCCGCCGCTGCCGCCGCCGCTTTCCGCGCCGCCGCGGCGGCGGCGACGGCGCCGCCTCCGTTGCGCGCTACGTTCGCCTCCGCTTGCACCGCGGCTAGTTGCGTTCGTACGCGGTCGCGCGTGAGCTTGGCTCGGTGCGCGTTCCGCTGGAACGCGAGCCACTTTTCCTGGTCGCCTTTTTGCGCGGTCTCGAGAAGCGCCGCCGCGGCGGCTGCGTTTTCCTTTGTGAGTTGCCGAAAACCGGCTTCGTCGATTTCGGGAAACGTAAACGTTTGACTGCTCGTCGGTGTCGACGAGTCCGAGTCCTCGGCAACCGAGGTGTCACCTGTGTCACCCTCCCGAGGCACCTCAACCACCAGGTCCGCGAACGTATCCCGGTACGCCTTGTCCAAGTCGTCACTCAAAGCGGCCTCACGCTGCGCTAAACGAAACGCCTCATCCTGCAACGCCGCGACGATCTCTTCGGGAGTTTCCGGCACCGCGTCGAGTTGGATGCCTTCCCTTTCAAGCTGTTCGCGAAGGAAACGCTCGGCTTTGCTCTCCACTTCAACCGGGTCACTCAACGCGTTAGGGGCTGCGGCGATGCCTCGGCGAGAGGAAAAGGCGAACCCCGAAACGAAGCGCTCGCGCCGGGCAAGCGGGCGAAACAAACAACGCCCGTCGCGTCGGTGGCGTTTTGAGTTTGCGCAATCTGAAGCTGAAGAAGCGACGAGGGAAGGGGTCGCGACAGGACGCGCGGTAAGCGCGCAAGCGGTCATCGCGCGCGTGCGTCCCACAAACGACCCGTCCGGGAACTCCCACGCACCGCTGGGTGGGGTCGCGCCGGTCTCACTGTCCGAGGGCGTAGTTGAGATGTTTTCGTGGCCAACACAACGATGACCACAGCAAAAGAGAGGCCGAGGTGTTCGCAAGTGCCACGTCGGCAGTGCAGCATATTCCTCTCATTTTGGTGGCTCCTCCACACACCGACTCGCGCGTTCACCCGCACAACGCGACGCGATGCCCTTCGCTCTCTGCACCTCCGCCAACCTCCTCGCCGCGAGCCGTGTCAAGGTGTGCTCGGTCGCCGCGCGGTTCAAGCACGTTCCCCACCATTTCATCCGAAGGCCCGGATACACGGATTCGCGGCACCCACCGAACTGACCATCGCCCGCACGTCCACCCCCGCCTCACCCCAACAGACACGCGTGGCTCGCAAAACCTCCCGCCGCGCGGTTCGTGTCCTCACGCGCGCCTCGGATGATGACGACAAGGCCTCGGACAGCAGCTCGTACCGAGCCGCCGGGTCTTCCGGCGACGAGGAGTCCGGTTTCTTTGGAAAGTTCATCAAGAACCTTCCCGATGGGCGCAAGGGAAGCGCGCCCGAGTCGTACGGCGCTCGGCCCGCGTCCAAGACCCTGGCGGAAGGCCGGTACCGCCGACCCCCACCTGAACGCGTCGGCGGGGTCACGGAATCCTCAGTCAGGGGCGATGACTTCGAAGTGGTGGAGGGGCCTAGTTTTGGCGTAGGGACGCTGGTCGGCGCTTTGGTCGCCGTCGCGACGCTCGGCGCCGTGTTCGTCACCGTGAACAAAATATCCGAAGGGCCGGTCGTGAAAACCACGACGCGGATGCCGGAAAGGGACACGGCGATGCTTGGTTTAAGGGGGGGGGGCGCGGCGGGAGTCGTGGCGGCGCCGGAACTGAGTGTGGAGGAGTAAGGGGACACGGAAGACGAGGGAGAGAAATAATACGACACTTGGAAACAGAAAATATTTATGCGAAGCCCAATTTTTCGTCGGACCGACATCGAAGGCCTTGTGACACCGCTGCGAGCCGTTGAATCGTCCCGCGTCCTTTCGAGACGCTTCCTTGGCAAATCTGGTGGGCGCGGCCTTCCCCGACTCCACGTGGACAATTTTTGGCGCGTAACGTGTTTCCAAAAGCAAAGACACTTTGTCGGTCCATCCATTCGCCCGCCGCGCCCGACCGCGTCTGCTCGTCCTCGAGCGCTCTTCCACAACTTCCACCCATGTTCGCCCCTGCCATTTCCAAAGCCGCCGGCGCAATCGCCGGCGCATCCCCCACCCGTCCAATGCGGTCGGTCAAGGTCAATGCATCGTCGCGTTCTCCCCGCGACGCCTCGGTCACGGTCAAATGCGCCGCGAACGTTTCCGCGCGCTTCGCGTTCCTCGGCGCGCGGCTGCCAATCACGGCGCTGCGCGCGGGACAGACCCGGCGCCTCCGCCGTCGCGACGTCGTCGTCCGCGCGGAAGGCGGGGGAGAGTACGGAGAGGTACGTTCGGTCCTTCCCTGATGATTCCCTCGGATTCAAAAAGCAAAACGGCACCAACGAAACGTCGGAAACGTCACGTCGGATGGTACTTTTTTTTTGTACTCTGCCCGCAGCCGCCGCGCGCGACGGAAAGGTCGTCACTGTTCGTTCCAGGAGAAGTCACGCGCTTGCTTTTTGGTTTTACCACACCGACTCGCTCGGGTCTCCCCAACCTCTCTAAATCCGCCGAAACCGGACTCACCACACAAGCGACGCGTCTGACCCATCTGTTAAAAAATAATCTTTAATCATCTTTCTCTCCGGGCCTGTCAAAAACCAAAAACCAAATGCAACAACAGCGCTTCGCGGACGTCGACCGCGTGTTGGTTTCGTACTTTACGTTTCGCGCGTTGAAAGAGACGCTTACGCAGATTCAGGAAACCGACGTGTCCCCTGACAAAGGCGAGTACAAGTGGCTGTACGAGTTCGCCAGCGCGAACAACCCGAACGATAGCCAGCGGTTCGTAAAAGCGTTGTTCGCGGCGCGGCCGGCGTACGGGTCGCGGATCTTAGCGCAGAGACTGGCGCTTTTCGCGGAGTGGGAAAAGTCCTTCATGCCCGGAAGCGTGGGCAAAACAATTGAGGAACAGAACCTGGAACACCTGCGGAACCAGCTGTTCGCCACCGTGAACCTGAACGAGGAGTCGCTGTTCACCGAGGACGCGGCGGAGTGCGTTCCAGAAAAAGAAGTAGCCTCCAACGCGGTTTCGCAACGGAAAAACAAGCGGCTGGCGAAAAAGAAAACCAAAAAGGACGCGGAGAAGGAAGGGCCCGCGATCGCGTGATGACGTGACCGTGTGCGCGTGGAGAGATGCGTTCTGGTCCGGGAAAGGACCGGTGTAACAAAGACGACGGTGACAATTGTAAAAAATAATGGTCATAATGAAATTTGCTTCGTTTTCGACGTTGTATTTCGCGTTCTCGGAAGCCTCGACGCACAACGACGCGCACACGACACCCTAAACATGTCCTCCGAAGTCACGCATGCCGCTACGATTGCCGCGTTCGGTGGTATGTCTATCACCACTACTCCCGCGAGCCTTGCCGACGCGCAAGACGCCATCCCGGGCCTTCTCGACGACATCGTCATCACTCACGTTCTCAGATCTGAGCATTTCGACGACCCCGCCGCTCTCGCACGGCTCCCCAGCGGTGAGCCGCGCGATGCGCGACGCGGTGGCAGCGACGGGGCTTGCGTTTGAGGAACTTCATGAGGATAAAGCCTTGTGGCTCGGATGTTTCAGCGCGGTGCAGCGCCTGCTGCGGGGAGGGCATGTCGCGTCAAGAATCCCTTTGTGAGGTAGCGGCGAGGAATGGAAATCTCGTTCAGTTGAAGGAGTTGCGCGAGAACGGCTGCCCGTGGGACGAGAACACCTGCGCGTTGGCGGCGAAGGGCGAAAACCTCGAGGCGCTGCAGTGGGCGCGCGCGAACGGCTGCCCGTGGAACGAGCAGACCTGCGCGATGGCGGCGAAGGGCGGGCACCTCGAGGTACTTCAGTGGATCCGCGCGAACGGCTGTCCGTGGGACGAGGAAACGTGCACGTGTGCGGCGATGCGCGGGTACCTCGAGGTGCTGCAGTGGGCGCGCGCAAACGGATGTCCATGCAGCGCAAACACGTGATCGGCGGCGGCGAAGGGCGTACACCTTCAGATGCTGCAGTGGGTGCACTCAAACGGCTGCCCGTGGGACGCAAACACGTGCATGAGGGCGGCGAAGGGCGGGCACCTCGAGGTGCTGCAGTGGGCGCACGCAAACGGCTGCCCGTGGGACGCAAACACGTGCATGAGGGCGGCGAAGGGCGGGCACCTCGAGGTGCTGCAGTGAGCGCGCGCGAACGGCTGCCCGTGGGACCGTACCACGCGCGATGTTGCGAGCGGGCACGTACTGGAATGGGCGTTGGCGAACGGCGTACCCTGATGGTGAGAACAAGAAGTCCCGTAAAAATACATGTTTTAAAACTCGTCCGGCTTCGTCTATTCGTTCAAGTGCCGTTCAAAAGTCAAACAGGCGGGCGCGGCATCGCCATCCCCAACGGAACCGGCATCGCGCCCATCCCCATCATCGCCGCCGCCATCGCCGCCGCCGCCTGCGCCTGCGCCTGCGCGGCGGCCTCGACGGACATTCCAGGCGGCATGGGCATCTGCATCAGCGCGGGGAGCATCGCGGCCGCGGCGGCCGGGGCCACCGCCGCGACCGCGTTCGCCGCCGTTCTCGCCGCCGCGTCCTTGGCGTCTTCGCGTTCCCGCTTCGCCTTGCCCGTTTTGGGCGCCGCCGGGGTTTTCGCGAGCACCGCGGATTGCTCGGGGGTGAGCCAGATGTGCTGCTTCTTTAAACAGTGCGCCAGGCCTTTTTTTCTGCGGATGCAAAGCGGGCACCGCTCCGGGACGTCAAGCCCGGCGCCGAGAAGCACGGCGCCGACGGATTCGGAAACGACGAACTTGCCGTTCCCACCTCGTCGGGCGGCGACGCGCGGGACGCCGTCGGGGCCGATTTCTGTGCCGCCGTCCTTCCCCGCGCCGCCGCCCGCTCCGTGCTCTCCCGCCCCGCCCAAACGCTTCACGCCGTGCACCACGTGCCCCCTAGCCGCGCAGTACGAAATGCCCTTGTGCGACCGCGCGCAGCTGTCGCACCGCTGCGCGCAGGACGCGTCGGCCTCCGAAACAGCCACGGCGGCGGCGTGTTTCCTCTTTTTGCTTTTGGCGTGCGCGCCAACGCCGGTCGTGTCCGGCGCCCAAACCCCGCCGGTGTCCTCGGTCTTTGACGCTTTCCTCTTCTTCCCGTTACCGCTACCGTTGCTGGCGTTGGGCGGCGTGTGTTGTCTGTCTCCGTCGTCGGTCACGACCACGAACCTCCTTCCGAACGGGTGCGGGTCCGAGCGGGCGTCCACGCCCGTCACGGATTCGCGCCACAAACGCAAATCGCGCGATACCTCGCCGTCGTCAAACTCCACGTCGTGCGTGAACGCGTCTGTGTCGAACCGCGAAACTCGGCCGCGGTAAAAGCGGTCATCCTCGTCCCAAAGCACGCACACCCGTTGGCCCACCGCGCCCTCCCGCCGCAAAGAAATAAGCGCGCCGTGGTGCCCACCCCTCGCCGCCCGCACCGCCGCGACTTGCGGGCACCGCATGTGCCGCGGCACGCCGGGGGTTTCGGTTCGTTGCTTCGCGGAGAGAATTGCTTGGTTCCGCAGCGCCTCGGGCGTGCGCGCCTTGCACACGCGGCACGTGCCGCACGGCTCGGGCTCCGCGCCTGACACCAGGCTGCCTAGGTACCCGTCCGGACCGAAATCGCCCACCCCGAACAAGCCGGGTGAGCCTGAGTTGTCGGGCGAGGTGTCTTCTCTTCTCGCGCTTTCGCGCGCCGTCGCGAGATTTGAATCGGGCGCGGCGCGTTCGGGAGTAACAACCGCCGCTTCCCGCGGTTCCGCCAGTTTCTTCTCCGCATCCTTCGCCGCGCTCGCCATTTCCCGCGCTTTCCTCGCGGATTCCCGGCGCTTGCGCTTCTTACACGCCTCCACGGCTCTTAGTCGGCGCCAGGTGCGTCCCCACGCCCGCGCCTCCACGCACGCGCGCGTAAACGTCGCGCTGTTCCGCTTCACGTTCTGCGCGATGCGCGCCTCGAAAACCTCGCCTCGGAACTCAAAGTCGTGGAAGGAACTCACGGGGAGCCACATGTACGTGCGGTCGCCGAAAAACACAACCAGGTGGTGCGACTCGGGGGTTGCGTTTTTGGGCTGTCTCATTTGCAGCGCCTCGTCCGGAATCACGGCGGCGTCTTTGGTTCGGCAAAGGGAAATGCCAGGCCACAAAACCGACTCCGCGCCTTTCCCCAAGCGCCAAGGCGCCCACACCGGCGTGCCCACCATGAACGGGTCGTCCACGTTTCCCTCGTCCTCGGAGCCGGACAGGTCCTCCGCTAACAGCTCCTCGGGCGTGGGCGGTTCTTCCTTTTCCTTTTCTTTTTCTGGTTCTGGTTCTGGTTCTTTCCCAACCTCTGAAGCCTCTTTTGGAGTCGTGGTTTCCGCGACGGAGTGCTCCGCGGGTGGCGGATTCTCGGCGCCGTCGCGCGCCTCGCGCGCCGTCTCGGTTTTCGCATCTCCTCCATTTTCCATCTCGGTGTCGACAACGACGTCCTCAATCTTCGCAGCCGCCACGATGCCCGGTTCCGCGGACGCCAAATCAGCCAGGTCCTCGAGCGCAATCAGTTCCACGGCGTGCGGCTTGTCCCCGGCCCAGTGCGCGGTGTCACCCGCGGAGGCTTCGCCGTACGGATCCAGGGCGTCCATGACAAACCCGGGGATATCCGCGTGCGCGATTTGCAGTTGCGTGACGTACTTTGCGGCGGCTTTTTCGGACGGGGGGTCGCCGTGCGTGTTTAGGAAGCTCCCTAAAGGAACGAACGGGTCGTTGCGAGGCGCGTCGCCGCACTCGCGCAACGCGTGCCTTCCTCGCCATGTTTCGGTGTTTTCTTTGCCTCTGGTAACAGCCACGTTCCACCCCGCTTCCGCCCACGCGCGGCCGTCCGCGTCGTCCAACCCGCCGACCACTTCTTTCGCGAAAGGGATGCCCAGTTTGTGTCTCTGGAACGGGGTGCCGTACGGGTCCAACAGCCGTTCGCCGATCCACCTCGCTTGCGGAACCGCCGTCGCGCTGGCCATCAGCATAATGCGGACGATATCGTGCGCCTCCTGCGCGGTGATGTTAGCAAGATCGTCGTCGCTGCTCTCGTCGTGCGTGTCGTGTTCGTTTTCCCCAGCAACAGAGGTAAACGGGTTGTCAACATCCGAGTTGTCACTTCCGGGCGCACCCACCACAAAGGACTCGTTCAAGTTCGCGTCACCCACACGTTCCCTGCGAACCCGGTCACCTTCCGCAATCTCCGTCGGGGTGCGTATCCCTCCGTCCTCGCCGTTGCCGTTTTTCAACGCGCGCGGCTCTGGCGCGTCGGCGTCGAGTTTCGCAACCGGTTGTTCAGCCGCGGTGCCTTCCAACACGGGCGTGGTTTCATTCGGGGGCGACCCGCGACGACCCCCGCGTACGTCCTGCTCATGGAACTCCTCAGGGGTGTGCGCCCTTGAAGCCCTGGCGCACGGCTCGGTCCACTCGTAAGGGAACCCCATCAGTTTTTCCACGTCCGTCGCGCTGAGCATCCCGGCGGCGGCGCGGCCGCTTTTGCACAGCTCCTCGCGCACCACGCAGAGGCGCCGGGCGTTTCGAGGGGTTAACGATTCAAGCTCGTGAAGCAAAGGCGGCCTTCTTTTTTCCGTGAAATCAACGCACGCGGCGACGGAAACCGGGTCACCCGGGGATGGGTCGTTGTGGAAGCACTCGTAGCACAGGGCGTGGGCGTGTTTCTGTGGCTCGGCGTCGGCGTCGGCGTCGGGTTGCGTTTCTTCGAGATTCTTCGCGAGATTCTTTCCGAAACCCACGAACGCGCACTCGCCCGCGCACCGATTGGTTTGCGAAAGAAGCACATCACGCGGGTCACCGTGAAGGCTCGCCACGATGAACACGCGTCGGCGGTGCATGGGCACGCCGAAACCTGTGCATTGTATGCGAAAGAGGGAGGGGGGGAGGTGAGCGAAAAAAGGGTGGATTTTCTTTTTAAAATCGAGTTTACGGAAAGTTGTGACTAAAAGAGCCGGAAACATCCAGAAGTTTCCATTTCCCGTACACGGATCGTCGGAGAACACGAAACGAACAGGGCGAGTTTTTGCGCAAAGCGCGGTCTGGCGCGCGGACGCGTCGCGTGTTCATCCCCCGCGACGCATTTGCGATGCCGCGCCCGTGGATTCAGTCCGGACGTCACGGCAACGACGACACTCTCGACGTGTTGATGAAAATGGTCGTCATACGCACCTGGAAGGTTCACCACTCGGTACGCCCAGCGGTAGCGCAGCGTTTCCAGTTCCTTGACTAAGTTCGCGATCGGGGGCGGGCGCGCTGCGGATGGAGGTTTTTAGGTGAGGGGTGGGAGGGCGGGTTAGGACGTGGGGAAGCGTGTCTTCCGCAAAGCGGTGGCGCGATCCACGGATAACTCGCACACAAAAGCATCGCCCGCCGGTGGGTTTCCAAAACAGGCGGGCGTCGTGGAGCGCTCCAAGTGTGTACGAACCGAAGGAAGGCGAGGAGGCGACGCGCGGTGGAAAAAGAAGCCGAAAGGGCGCGTACCAGGCACCGCCGCGGTCGCCCATCGCAGCAGCGCCACGGGGAGCTCCAGGACGACCCAAGAGACCGGCTTCGTGGCGAGCAAACGGAAGAAATGCGCGTGCTCCTCCGCGGCGGCGGCACGCGACGCGGGTAACCACGGCTGCTCCACCACCGCGCGCGCCTTGTTGTCGTCGTCCTGCTCTTCAGGCCAAGGCAACGTCCCAACCAGCACCTCCGTTTCGGCGGGAAGAGTTTCTAGGGCGGTGAGATTTCGCTCCAGACGCGCGCGGGGAAACTGCGTGCGCAGCACGGACGCGCAGCGGTCGTCGCCCTCCACCTGCAGGATAATCTCGTGCCCGGCTTGTTCCAAACTGTGAGTGGGCGTGGGGGGAAAAGCGGCGGGGGTCAGGATGGGTATCACGCGATCGAAGGAACGGACCAGGCGTTGACGCGCGTGTTCGATGTTCCAATCTTACTCGAGCGAGCAGTCAAACGCGAGTCGGCAAACGCGCGGACGTACCCGAGGTCAAGACCTCCCAGGCCGGTGAACACCGACGCGACCTTCATCGCGGTCGTGTTGACACCGGTCACGCCGCCGCTCGCGGAGTTCGCGGACTCGCACGCGGAGTACACGCGGGTGCAAGTTCGAGGCGCGGGCGCGGCAGACTCGCGAAGACACTTGCGACTCTTCAGCGTCTGTTCGACACGCGCGCGTCTCACGGCAAGGCACGCGCGCGTTCGCCGGCGCCGCGGAGTTTAAACGCCCAAACGGGGTTCACACAGGGTAGATCTGGCAATCCGCGCGTGGTCGCAAACACCACGCGCGCGTCGTCGCAAAGCACGCGCGTTGTAGATGTGCGCGCCTTGGCGAAGACGCGGACTTTCTGACTCATCGCGACCTCGTTTGAAAAAAAGCGAAAAGCAGACTGTTTGCGCATACACCGCCGACCACCGACACAGACTTGCGGATTTCGAGAGATTCGACCGTGAAAACGGACGCGGATATGACTTCACGGCCGGTGATTGGTGGATTAGGGTTTGGCGCCAAAACCAAACGACTGGATCGAGGAAATTTTGCGAGTTCTGACCCGTCTGTCTGCACGTCTCCCCCTATCCGCCCATGGCAGCCGACGGAAAGACAAGTAAGAGGGGGTTTTGCACGGCTCGAGTTTTGGGGGAGAGAAATCGACTTCAGATTTCATTAATGATGATTCCACGCGATGCGTTCCGCGTGGTCCATTCGTGGAACACTTACTTTGTACCGCTCGTTCGTAATCACGGGTACTCCACCTCCTCCCCCCTCGCGAGGGCTTTGAACACGCTTCCCCGGTGTTCGAAGTTCCGAAACTCGTCGAAGGACGCGCACGCGGGCGAAAGCACCACCGCGCCGCCGTCGGCGACGGAATCTTTCGCCGCCGAAACCGCGTCCCGCATGGTTTTCGTAACCGCGATGGGTACCCCCGCCCCCGCCTCGACGAGCTCCTCCGCAATCAATTCGCCTGATGCTCCGAACGTGACGTAGCCTTGGTGTCTACGTAACACCCCCGCGAGTCGTCCAAACCCCAGCCCGTTTACGCCGCCGCCCGCGCCGCGCGTAACACCTGTTTTCGCGAAGCCGCCCAACAACACAACCGCGCGCCGGTCGTACCCCCCTGAGATTGTAAAAAATAAATGTCAGTCTGTATGGGCAATCAGTCGGCGGAATGTTGTAAATGGGAAATACTTACCGAGCCCGGCCAACGCGCTCTCCACGTTCGTGGCCTTGCTGTCGTCGATCCACTCGACGTTTTCGGTGCTGTTTTTGTGATTCAGCGACGGCCCGCTAGTGCCACTTGTGTGTCCCGTAGGTGTTTCGGTCGCAAAGGTAACCCGCTGCATGCGGTGCGGCGGCGGGTCGAGAAACGCGACGGCTTTGGTCAGCGCCTTTGTTGAAAACGTTCCCGGGTCCAGCGAAAACACAAGCAGCGCCGCGACCGCCGCGTTTGACAGGTTGTGGTCCCCGATTGCGGTCAGAGAGGACAGGTCCAAAGTTTCCGTCGTGCGGACATCTCCAACTAAAAGTTGTAGTTTCGCCTCACGTCGCGCCACGTCCACGACGACCCCGGGAAGGGATCCCACGGCGTGGGGAACGCCGGTTTCGGTTTCGTTTTCGTTTTCGGTTTCGTTTGAATCGATCGCCTCGCGCAACATCGCGAGCGCGCGTTTGTCCGTTCCCAGCTCACTCGGCATCACCGCCAGCCCTCCCCGATCCGCCCTCAGCCCCCCGAAAACCCTAGCTTTCATCGTAACGTACGTGCGCATATCCCCATGCCTCTCCAGGTGGTCGGGTGATAACGACGAAACGCACGCCGCGTCGAACTTGAGCTCTTTTTATGTAAAAGAAAAGTGTCAGTATTGTATATCGCGATGTATGGACAACAGTCACCAGCTGAGAGATGAAACAGGGAGGCGGGATTTGGGAAATACAATTACTTACCTCGCCACCCGGGGTGTTCGAGTTGGTAGGACGAGAGTTCGCACACCACGTACTTGTACGGCGGCGGTTTTCCGTCCCGGTGGTGCGACAGAAAGTCGAGCGCGCATATGGACAAGGGAACGCCGTAGTTACCACCCACGAAGACTTTATTATCACTCCCCGCGACGTTCTTAAGGAACTGACCGCAGAAACAGCAGATGGTGGATTTGCCATTCGTGCCGGTGACTGCTATTTTCCGGACGTTTTTAAACGACTCAACGATTCGCGCGGCGAAGGCGAGTTCGGAGATGACTTCGGTGTTTGATGGCTGCAACATCGCGGACGCCACTAACGGGTGCGTCAGGGGCACGCCCGGCGACAGAACGATGAAGTCCGCTTCGAAAAAAGTGGACTCCAAGTGCGCACCGAGCTCGGTCCTAAGATACGCGCCGGCGTTTTTTTGCGACGCCGATTTCAAAACCGACGCGTCGTTCTCCAACCGCGCGCACTTCTCGTTAACGTCAACGCCAACCACGTTCGCGCCGAGCTCGATCGCGAGACACGCGGCCGCGCGGCCGGACTTGCTGCGAGCGCGGAGATGGGACGGGGGAACACGGGGTGAGTTTTTGAATTCGTCACCGCAATCGTCTCCCTGGCGAAGAAAGTGTGGTGAAAAGAAAGTGCGTGGACATCTGCGTGCTTGTGCATTTTGAAAGATCCGTGTTTCGTCGTTCCCACGCGTGCGTACCCGAGGCCCACGACTACGACGTGTTTGCCGCGCACATCCGAGTTGAGGTACACTGGCGTTTCTCCCGTCGCGGTCGTCCACGCGCACGCGGTCCAAGCGCGTGTCACGCGAGCACACACCACGCGGTGCCTCGGCATTTGTGTTTGGTCGCGCCACAGCTGGCGCCTCGCCGCGCCCGACACGCGCGACAGGTCTTGACGTGCTCCAACCGGAGGCATCGTCCAAGCACGCGTGGCCACCTGCGCCATGGCCTCTGGCAAGGATGCCACCCTCGCCCCACGCACGTCGCCGCGCGCCGGTGACTGGTGGTGGCCACAGCCTCGGACCGAGTGACGATCTGCGGCACTGTGCGAAAACGAAACGAGAGGGCCGCAGCCACCCTTTGAAACTGGCATTGTTCACCGCAGGAGTCTGATATCACTGGTCAGTTGACAGAGAATTCCTCTTTTGACCGGTGCGATTTGGATCAGGGTGCCGAGTGCTCAAACGCCGCCAAGCGCTTCTGACGCCAATAATGCGAACGCGACACACACGCTCCGCGCGTCCGCCCAGGCAACACACCATGGCCGGGCTTGCGCAGTCCGCGGTGGCGTTCTGGAACCACCCCGCCGGCCCCAAGACGATCTTTTTCTGGGCCCCCACGATGAAGTGGGGGATCACCGCGGCGAACATCAAGGACTTCTCAAGACCGCCCGAGCTCCTGTCCACCGCTCAACAAGCCGCGGTCGCCACGACGGGGTTGATTTGGATGAAGTACTCCCTGGACATAACCCCCAAGAACTACAACCTGATGAGCGTCAACTGCGTGATGGCTGCGACCGGGTTGTACCAGCTGTACCGGAAGATTAGCCACGACCAACAAGTCGCCAGCCTTCACGCCAAGACAAAGTGAGGTAAGCGTTTAGCGTGTCCGACTACGGGTGGTGAAGGTCGGACGGCCGACTACGGACACAAATACGCGCCACGCGTGACGTGTCGCTTGGGAACCGACACCCACCGAGCCGCGAGCATTCCAAATGCACTAGGGCCTACTAGAGGCCGCCGCGCGACGGGGGTGCTCGTTTCAATCCATAGATTCTTCACATTGTGCGATTAAAATAGTCCACTTCATCATCACATCACTTCGGCCCGTCTATTCTCCGAAACACGTTGAGAAACGTGTTCCCCTCGTTCCTCTCTACTTTCTGGCCTTCCTCCGTTCCGGTGAACAAAAGCGGCACGACCGGGTCAGCGGCGCACTCTTCTTCGGTCAAACGCTCGAACATCGGGTGCGCGCCTATTTTCGCCGCCATCCACCGCCCGAGCTCCTGAGCGTGTAAAAAATAAACGTCAGTCTCGTAAGGCCGCGTGTATATCCGGGATTGGTATTACGTAAACAGGCGTGGTAACAGTCCGAGGGAATGCGCCCTTCTAGTCGTAAGACGTCCCTTCGCAGGACGAGTATATCGCGATGTATGGACAACAGTCACCAGCTTCGGTAAATCACAGAGGCGGAGCGTGGTGAGTGGGAAAGTTCCTTACCTCCACATCCGTGATCGTGTACATCACGCCGCCCACCGCGAGGGTGTACGCGTATTCAGAGAGAAGACTCCTCTGAATGATCCGCCGCCGGTGGTTCGCGGTTTTGAAGTGCGGGTCGGGGAACAGGAAAAACAACTTCGTGAGCTGCGCTTTTTTGAAAAAGTTGGGCAGGTACTTCATACTGTTGGTTCGGATGCACGAGATGTTTTCAAACGAACCCGGGCTTTCTTTGCGCAGCGCCACGCATCGCTCTTTGACGTACTGCGATACTTTGTCCCTGATTTCCATGCCCACGGCGAGGTCGTTGGGAAAGAGCGGGGAAAGGCGGACTAGTAAACCGCCGAAACCGCACCCCACGTCCGCGAACCTAACCAGGGGAGGCTCTTGTGTCGTGGAGACATCTCCATTTTTGTTTGTTTCCTCGCGGTGCTTGGCGAAAAACTCGGGGTAGTGCGACTCCCAGTCGTACGCATCAGGGCGAAGGGGGCTGTGGGTCATGGGGCATTTGGTCAGGGAAACGGGCCGATGGTCAGCCGGGTTTGACGTGTCAGCCCGGCCGTTCGGCAACGGAAACTCCACGGAAACAGAACAAGGACGTGGTGCGGCTAGTGCACGCGAGAGCCCGGCGGCGGCGGTCCTCATCGACATCAAACTTACACAGGGAACGTGCTGTCGCTCAGCGGGTTACAGTGCGCTCTTGCTCGGAAGAACTTCTTACGAGGCAAGGACGTGCCTTGGTTGTTCACCGGGACGATTTCCGTGCGCTCGCGCTTCACGGGGCCCACACCGGTCGCGAGGTTCTCCATCGCCGTCGTCGTGCTGGACGGCGTGGGGAGGAAAGTGATGGACGAAGTACCATTGTTTTTCTTGGTGCTGTCGAGCACTCGAGGAAAGCAACGCGCGAAGCCACCGGTGACCTCCCGATCAGTTGAAAGGAAAGAACGCAGGGTCAAATGATCGCGGTACCGGTCAAGATCGCGGGCCTAAAAGCAACTCAATCCGCGTCACACGCCTGCACCGCGAAAGCGCTTCACCGCGAAAACGCCGAATCTTACTGGTCCGTCCCAGCTGGCCAAACGCGGATATCGTCCCCGAACCCGAAAAAACCGTCCCCTCGGAGACGACCCGGTTTGATGACGCCCGTCTCCGGCCGGTGCAGCTCACAACAGACGTCGACCTTGCCGTGTACGCAAGTTCGTTACCGCACCACCCCCCTTCACGTCTCGGTCCAAACCCCACGTCGTTCGCCCCAACACAACACCATGTCTGCCGTCACCGCCAACGTGACCGCCCTGAGCGCGAAGGTTTCTCTTAGCGGCAAAGGCAAATCCCGGGTGCAGCGCGTCAGCGCCCGCGGTCCGGTTCGCGCGACCGGCCGCGTTGGTTTCGTGTGCAAGGCCGAGGTTACCAACGGCAACGGTACGTGTTGATGTGTGTGGGGGTTCGTTTCGCGTCCGCACGGCTCGCGTCGGGTACCGGGGACGCGTTTCCGTGTGTCACTCGCGTGTGCACCATCCGTCTTGAATTCAGAACGATCCCGTCGCGTCAGCATACGGCAGCATTCCGCCCCACTGATGATCCCCGGCCTGTGCTGACCCCCGCCGTTGCGACGCGTAATTCTTAATCCCCAGGCGCCGCCACCGTGGTCACGGACGCGACCTTCGAACAAGAGGTGCTTAAAAGCGACATCCCCGTCCTCGTGGACTTCTGGGCGCCCTGGTGCGGCCCCTGCCGCATGATCGCACCTCTCATCGACCAGCTCGCGGAGGAGTACGCAGGAAAGCTCAAGGCGGTACGTACCAGCAACCGCTTACCAGGGTTGCATAAACCCCGCACGGCACCCGGTTTCAGCGCACGCGCGATCGGCTCGGGTTACGTTTTCGCGACACACGCGTTGAGTACCTCCGCACACCGTGGTTCAGGCGCGACGCAGACCGAGGGACACGCGCCCCTTCACGATTTGGACAAATCGTTCGCCCGAAAACCTGATCCCGAGGGTCGCGAAAGCTTTTTCACCTTTTCTTTTCGCTCACCAGTTCGCTGACCTGACCGTCCACCCCCCCACCATTCCCTCCATCCCCCACAGGTCAAGCTGAACACCGATGAAAGCCCCTCCGTCGCCACGGAGTACGGCATCCGCTCAATCCCCACGGTGATGATCTTCAAGGGTGGGCAAAAGCTGGATACCGTGATCGGGGCGGTGCCGAAGAGCACGCTGACCGGCACGATCGAAAAGTACCTGTGAGCGGCGGTGACCGTTACTCAGTGCTATTATTGATGATTGATGCCAGGCGGACTTTTGGACCCGCGGTGTGTGGTCTTAGGCGATGGGAAACACCAGGATGTGGCGGTGTGTGTGTTGAAAGAGAATGCTTTTAAGGGGTTGGGATGGAGTGAGCGTGACGAGGGTTTCGACGCGGACGTCTTGAGAGAAAGAATTCCGGTCCAGTTCACGGTAGGTAGCCCGCCTTTGTACGTATGCTCGAAGCAAAGCTCGCTTTCGATTGAAAGTAACGATAAATGAATTGGTTGATTGATCGGTTACGGGCGATCGGCTATGGATACTCTGGTAACTGCACGACGTCTGTACGAACTGGTATTCTGAATGTTCGTATACCGACGCCCGTCTCTACAATTTCTTCTTCTCCGCGATCGGCTCGCCGTTGTAGGGCGCCACGACAAACGGGTCCCTGAACGAACCCCCGATTTTGTCCCAGAACACGAGGTACTGTCCGTAGTTGTAATTAAACCCGGTGTGGTGCACAGTGTGGTGCGCGGCGCCGTTGACGAAGGGTATTCGTAAGGTGGTCCGGTCGTGAATGTTGATCGTCCACAGCCCGACGCCCGCCAGCGCGATGAAGTACGTCACGTGATGCATGGGAAACAGAAACACAAACACGTGGTACGGACACCCTTGCGCCCACCCGTCCAGGGGGTGGAACGCGAACGCGCTGAACGGTGTTGTTTCCTTGTACCTGTGGTGCAGCTTGTGGATGGGGGCGTATAACAGGCGGTGGTGCAGTAATCGGTGGATCCAGTACACGCACGTGTCGCTGAAAGCGAGGAACAGCAGCGGCGAGCCTATTAACAGGTAAAACCACCCCGCGTAGTTATCCCTGGCGGGCAAGTCCCAGTAAATCTTCGTGTACCCCGCCTCCACCAGCAACTCGAACGGCGCGGTCATGGCGGCCATGACGCAAATGCTCCAGCTACTGAGCTTGATTTCGTTCAAAACCTGCGTTCGGCCCTCTCTCCAGTTCCAGTGCGCGACGTTTTTGCCGCGTGCGTCGCGCTTCGTGTACAGCACGTAAAACAACGCCGGGCACAAGGTGAAGTACAGGACGTAGGTGAAGAGCGTGAGGAAGCTCCACAGCACGAGAAACTTCCGCGTGATGGAGTACGTTTCCGGTTTGAACTCATCCACCCCAAGAACAAGCTTGTCCACCAAAACCTTGTTGATCCAGTTCGACGTGCCGTCGAAACCGAGCCCGAGCCCGATGACCGTGGGGACCTCCATCCAGGTACAACAATCCGGTGGTTGTCGGCGCGACTACGATTCGCAGGTTGCGCGACGCGCGGTTTGGGTCGGTAACAACACCACACGCGAAGAAACGCGGACACGACGGTCGGGGTGACGGCCGACCGGCGGGACAGAGCTGGTCCACACACACGCGCGCGTCGGATTGGCAGTGCCACGTGACGTCATCATGTTTTCTCAGTTTGGCAACGGATTTGGCCAAGTGGCAAAATTTGGACTCGGCACTTCGTTGCGCCCATCGATGTCACGGACGTTCGCCTCGGCGGACGCCGAGTCGCGTCGCGAACGCATCAAGGCGTTGCTTCGGCTGCCTCCCGAGGAACGCCACCGCGTGTTTCTGCACGACTACGACACGTTCTACGGCGGCGGGTGCGCCGCAGCAGAGGCTCGTGCGCGTGTGGTCCGGGCGCCCGTGTCAGATGATTTGTCAACCTTAAAGTCCACGTTCCGTTTCCTGCGAAGCGACGAGGACGACGACGTTCTTTCCCACTGGGACGCGAAACTCGCGAGACAGTACTACGACAAGCTGTTCAAGGAATACTGCGTGGCTGATTTGAGTCGATGGCGGACACGGAAGATAGGCATGCGGTGGCGAACCGAGGGGGAGGTGAAACAAGGCAAGGGGCAGTTTTTTTGTGGCGAGAAAAAGTGCGGCGCGAAAAACGACTTGACGTCCTACGAAGTGCACTTCGGGTACGTGGAAGCGGGCGAACAGAAAGAAGCGCTGGTGAAACTTAGGGTGTGTCCAGCGTGCGCCATGAAACTGTTGGAGGGCCGGGGCCTTGAGTCGCCGGGGAAAGAAAAGAAAGAAAAGAAAGAAGTGCGGGACGCGAGCACGGCGGACGGCGACGGCGAGACGATGAAGCGCGCGAAGCGAAGAAGGAAACAACCGGTGGACGACGGAAACGCGGAAGACGCGGTCGACGCAAATCCGGACAACGAACATGCAGTGTTACACGAAGACACACTTCACAATTCGTGTTTCACGGGTATGTTTCAGTGATGAAAGGAGGAGGACACTGCGTATGAACGTGTAAAGTAATTGAGTCCACAAAAAAACTTAAAAAAACCCGCCTCTTCCCCTCCCCATCCCCCCCATCCCGTATCCCCCGTACCCGCGCCGTCGCCCCCCCCCGGTCAAGCCCAGCATGTTCGCCAGCATCATCAGCGTGTACGGCGACGCGCCTTGTTTGTACGCGAAGTACATCACCCCGAGCGCGGCGACGGTTCCCAAACCGCCGAGCGTACTGTTGGTTGGATACGATTCGTCGTCCGTCGCCCGCCGGTCGTCCCCGTACCCGGCGTGACTGTTTGCCTGTGTGTTTCCCTGCCGCCCGGCGAACCTCGACCCTGTGGCTTTACCCAGCCCGAAGGGCAGCTCGGGGCCTCCGAAAACTGACCGGCCGATGAAAAACGCGAACAAACAGCAAAGCGCTTTGAGCGCCCATTTTGTTTTCGCATCCAGGGCGCCGTATTTGGCAACCGCGTCGGTCCAATCGCTGGGCGCGGTTGGTACGAACGAGCCGATCTTTTTGCGGAAAGACGTGAGCCTGTGACTCCATGATATCGACGCACGTTTCGGATTGCTCGTCGTGCTCGTCGTGCTCGCGGTTTGTTTCGCCCTCAGCTCGCTAAGCGCAATCGCCGCGTCCGCGCTTCCCAACCGAATCGCGGTTTTCAACGCCCTTTCCGCTTCCGCGACACGCCCCGGTTGTCGTGACAAGCAGTTCCCCAGCCTGCTCCACCCTTTCGGCCATTTGGGGGACAACTCAGTGCACTCCGTGGCGTCTTTCGTGGCGCCAGCGATGTCCCCGAGCTGCAACCTCGCCGCGCACCGGTTGCTTCGGTAAATGGCGCGATCCGGGTCATCCGCAGTCGCAACCGCGATGGCCTCACCGAAGCATCGCGCGGCGACAACGAAGTCTCCCTCGGCGTACGCCTTCGAGCCGGCACTCTTCGCCGTCGCGGCGGCGACGTGCCGGGCCTCGTCGAAGTCTTCCGCAGCCGGCATGACCGGCAGGAGCGCACGAGGATCTGAAGGGATTACTATTTTTACACGTGGCAAATGGTTTCGTTGCGAAAGGACAACTAAAACGCTTTCAACACTCTTCTTCGCCCCCTCCCACCATCCCCTTCCCCGCGCGCCTCCCCCCCGCGGTGCCGAACATGGTGGGCGCCCCCCACTCGGTCCTGACCAGGCTCGGCCTTGTTTCCGGGTCCTTCGGGTAAAAGCAAAGCTTGAACACGAGGGAGTAGCGCGGGATTTTCGCGGCGCGCGACGGCGGCGACACGCGGTGCAGCGCGTCTTGGTCCATGAGTAACACTCGCCCTGGGCCGGGTCGGATGAACACCCCGGTGCCGGTTCCTGGGTCTAGTACCAACGTCTCGGCGTTCATATCAGGGGTCCACAGGGCAGGGCCGTTCAAATAAACAAGCGCCGACACGAACAAAGGTCGTCCAAAACTTCGGTTGACGTACCGCCCGAACCGCTCGGTGAACGGCGCCGACGCATCCAGGGATCCCGGGTCCATGTCCAAGTGCCACTGAAACTGATCACCGGAGACCGCGGCGTTGCCCACCACGGTGGCTATGCGGCTGTTACCCTCCTCGCCGTCATCGCCGTCGTCGTTCCCGTTGCCGAACATCAACGACATGCCTCCCGGAACGCCCTCCGGCTCCAAAGCGTCGCACGGCATCAGCCTTACTGCATACTCGGGGTACAGGGACGCCAATCGGTTCAGAAACGTTTTCGAACATCGCGAGTTTTTAACGGTTTCAATGGACTCGGCGGTGAGACCCCAGGACTTCTTTTTGTGCGTGTTTTCGTCGCCATCTTCGTCATCCTCCTGGAAGGTAGTCGCTGACGAAGAAGCGTCCTCCTCATCCTCTTCGTCCCCGTTCACTCCGTCGTTCGTGTCCCTCGCCCATTTGCTGGTCGGCGGCGCAGTCGCATTTAAATGATTCCAGCCGGGTTCCGTTATTTCCGCCAACAGCGCGGCGCGCAAAGACTCGCCCACGATCCCGTCCAGCACGACCACCGCGCTTCTGTCTTCCCTGGTTTTGGATTTCTCATTTTCGGTACCCCCGACGTGCGTCCACGCTTGTGGGTCAGGTACCACCGCGTGGTCCATCACCAGGCTCATGGCGCAAATCGTGTCGGAAGGGCGCCACGCCTCCTCGCCAGGCCATTGCGTGGACGTTGTTCGTTTTTTGATTGACTCCTCAACGTTCTCAACCGAGACGCTTCCCAAATCCCAGTAGTTTTCGTGCGCCTTGATCACGGCGTTCGCCACGGCGCCTAGGGGTAACCCCGCGTGCTTCGCCACGAACACCCCGAAAACCGCGGGGTCCAAACCAAGGTCGACCATCTCGAGCTTCAAGTCAGGCATTAGCTGTTTAGCCGCGTCGCCCCTCAGAAGCACTACGCGCGAGGCGGGGGGTAACGTGAAATCAATCTCGGCAATGGCATCGTCCATCTCTTCTCCGTCGAGCAGAAACTCCGCGGACACGCCGAGCGCGTCGCCCGCGACTCTCGCCACGGCGAGCTCGCCCGCCCCGGCAACCTCCATCTCCTGCGCTAGCGCGCCGACCAAGTCAGCAATCGGCGCGACCTCGTCGGGGTGGAACCCGAACAGGAGGATCACGCCGGGGGAAGCGACTTCATCGACTTTATCGACTTTATCGGACGCGGCGACGGCGGCGGTGGGAAAAAGCGCCCGCCGACGGTGCGCGACGAATCCTCGCCGCGACCGCGCGCGAGAATGCACACCGGCGCCGCGAGCGCGCGCGACGACGACACGCGACTGGACCGCGAGCATCGCGCGATGCGCTGACGCCCGTGCGCGCACGCGGAGTGACAGGCGCGGAGGGGCAGCCGCGATGGTGACCGGCTGAAAATTTCATGGAAGCGAAAGGAACTGCGCCAAAGAAAACTCGGCACGTCACTATCAGTTTAGTTTGCCCCGCACCCGCCATGGCAGGTCGCCTCAGCCTCGGCGGCTTCGCCGCGGCCGGGCTGATGCGCGTCTCACCTTCCCCGCGGGTTTCCGTTTACCGCGTTGCTTCGCGAAAAGGCGGTTGTTTGGTGTCAGCGCTTGGTGGCAACTCCAACGCGAGACGGCGTTTCTCGGATGAGTGGACCACCACGACCGATGGGTCGTCGTCATCCAACTCGGCGCTTTACGAAACGTTCGGGGACGTGGACCGGGTGTCTACGCCACTTCCGGCCCCGAGTTTGGAACAGAAGGAAGTGGTGGCATCAGTAAGGTCAAGAGTGAACGTAGTAGTCGAAGCCGTGGCTGGAAGCGGTAAAACCACCACCGTGCTGCACTGCGCCCGAGATGTGCCTCACTTGAAGTTTTTGGTGCTGACGTACAACGCCCGCCTGAAACTCACCACGCGCCAGCGCGCGCGCGAGCTGCGCCTTCAAAACGTGGAGACGCACTCGTTCCACGCCGCCGCTGCGAAGTACTACGCCCCCGAGTGCCGCAACGACGAAACCTTAAGAACAGTGGTGGATGGGGATTGGCCTCCGCGACTGAAAATAACAGTAGACGTGTTGGTAATAGACGAAGCCCAGGACTTGACGCCGCTGCTGCACAAGTTCGTTTTGAAGATTTTACGCGACGCGGCGGTCGGGGACGGCGAGGAGGGAAATGACTCGTCTATGCCTAAACAGTCGCAGGTTGCAGGTTGCCCCAGCCCAACAAAAACCCTACTCGTACTAGGGGATTCGCGGCAAAGCATTTACCAGTTCAGGGACGCGGACCCGCGGTTCCTGACCATGGCGGACCGAGGGTTGTATCTCGCGGGCAAAGTCAGCAGCCGCGACGATTCGTCGTCTCGCGCGGACGAAAAAGAAACCGTTCCCGAAATTCCGGTATGGCGCCACCACACTTTAAGAACTTCCTTCCGTGCGACCCCGCGAATCGCGTCCTTCGTCAACGACGCCATGTTAGGGTTCGAGTGCATAAAAACCACCCCGAGGCCACCAAACCTGGCGCTACCCTTCGGAAACCGAGGCGCCCCCGTGACCTACATGGTGGGCAACGAGTTCCAGTTAGCGCAGACCGAAATCGCGGATGAGATTGAGTTTCTGCTTTCCGACGCGAAAGGCGGCGGGTACGCGCCGGATGACATCTTCGTCTTGACGCCATCCTTGAAAGGCGCAAAGTTAAACAGCAAAACCCCGCTGGCGCAGCTGGAAAACACGCTAGTCATGCGGTGCGGCATCCCAGTGTACGTGTCCCTTGCGGATGAAGAGGAGCTTAGCGATTCCCTGACGCGTGGAAAAATTTGTTTCACCACGTTCCACTCCAGTAAAGGTTTAGAGCGACCGGTTGTTTTCGTGTTTGGGTTCTCCGGGAACTACTTCACGTACTTTGCCCGGGACGCGCCAAGAGCGGTATGTCCGAACACGCTTTACGTCGCCGCGACTCGCGCGAGTGAAAAGCTGTACGTGGTGGGCGAGGCCGAGGAAGGGGGAAAGCTCCCGTTTTTAAGGCTGGACCCAGAGCGGTTCGATACGTTCGGGGTGCCGTTGCCGGACTGGCTCGAGGTTCGTAGGAGTGGTTTGTTAAAACCGCCGTCGGACTCAGTGCCAACGCTTTCTTCGAATTTCGCAGTCACCGAGTTGGTGAAGTTCCTTCCAGAGCAAACCATGCGGGACGCGGTGAGTGCGGTTGGCGCGGTGACGGTGGAGCCCCAGAGCGTGGACGCTTCGGTGGACGCGTCCGTGCCTTCGCTGGCTGGGAAAGGACTGATCGAGTCAGTGAGCGACATTACCGGCCTCGCCGTGGTCGCCGCGCACGAACACAAACACACAAACGCCAGTGAACAAAACCATGAGTCCGCCGACAGTAAACACACCACTTCCTTAGCAAGACGGTTACAATCTTCGCTACAGAAGATGGAGAAACAACTCGAGGCGAACGCGGCGGCGCGCGCGAATTCCGAAAAGGGCGCGAGCGCGAAGGTTGACCTGATCGTCGAGGACGTCGAGGCGATTCGGCAGATACGGGAAGTGCTCGGTACCCCGCCGACGCACGTGCGCGACTTTTTATAACTCGCCAGCTGGTACGAAGCCATGGAGGGCGGGTACCTGTTCCGGCCGTTCCAGCTGTCGCACTTCGACTGGGTTTCCCGGGAAGCCTCTTTGTGCGTCGCGACGGTGCTTGAGAAACACCTCTCCACCGAAAACGGTCCCGGCGAGCGCGAGTGCCCGGTTCCCGCCGCGAGGTACGAAAAACGATACGACGTTTCGTTCCGGTTCGGCGCGTCTATCGTTACGATTCGAGGCGCCGCGGACGTGGTCACCGCGGGTAGCACAAACGGCGAAATCTTCGAAGTCAAGTGCGTCAACCGCCTGCTACCCGAACACTTACTGCAGCTCGCGCTTTACCAGTGGCTGGACGCGTTCGGTTCTATACAGGGTAAAATCAACAAAGCGCGACAGCGGAGGCGACAGAGGGAGGGGGGTGATGGAAAAGAAGACGATCCTAAAACCCGAACGCACCGGGGATGGAAGGGCGGCGGGAAAGGAAAACGGGAATACACCGAGGAAGAGAGGTAAGGGCCTTTCCCAATCACCACATTTCGAAGACTGATTGCCCATACTCGTACCAGAAGGGACGTCTTACCTCTGCCCTGACTGTTTGTCCATACATCGCGATATACAAGACTGACCTTTTTTCTTTTTCGTATCAGCGAGGACCCGGTCAGCGTGTTGGAGCAGTTTCTCGGCGCGGGCGGCGACGATGCGAAAATAATGAAACGCGCGGTTTTGCTGAACTCGCGAACCGGCGAGGCCGTCGAGTTATCGGCTGACTTGCGAACCCTGACCGGGATCGTTTTGAGTTTAGTGGACCGGCGCGTGCGGACCGAAGTCACCGTGAGTGACGAGGTTTTTTTGGCAAACTGCGAACGCGCGGGAGCGGCGATTCACGAAGCCGCGACGCCCGCGGCGGACGGCGGGTTCGTACCCACCCCGCGCGCGTTTGCGGACGAAGCCAAAAACGAAACCTTCGACGTGCCGGGGATTGATGGTGTTGCGAAGGTGGTGGGTTTGATTGGACAGAAGGGTGTCGCTTCGGAACAAGTGAAGGAGAAGACGGAAGTTGATTCGGAACAAGTGACTGGACAGACGGATGTTGCAGAGGTGAAGGAGAAGACGGATGTCGGTTCGGGCGCGACGTCGACAAAAACTGTTTCGCCTGCTGTTTCGAAGAAAGAAAAGAAGAAGAAAGCCCCCGTTCCCGTTTCCGCGCTTGCCGTCTCCACCGCGGCGCACGACCCGGCTTGTGAAGAATTCGTAACCGTCGACGGCGCGCGACGGCCGTGTGACATGAGTCGCCGCGTTTTGACCGACGGCAACTTGGTGCGCCCGCGAGGCAGGGCGCCTGGAGGGCGTCCTTTCTGGGACGCGCGCCGCGGCGAGTTTACGCAAAAGGACCCCGAGGAACAGGAATAGTTTTATGGATAGGGAAGAAAGAGACAGAGAGCAAACAAAGAGACAGAGAAGAGCAAACAAAGAGACCGAGAGTTCCATAAAATAGCATTAATTACTCCCCTTGATTACCCCCCCAGCTCTTCCTAGTCTGCAAGCCCCAGCTCCCCTCCTGGAAAGAACATGGGGTCCACCGACCCCCC
>Ga0222633_1000570_pt1 | contig 30707 bp, 25 predicted proteins | sample AntAcemetageno48_FD_179816 | JGI IMG/M metagenome (GOLD analysis project Ga0222633, IMG submission 179816) | Saline water microbial communities from Ace Lake, Antarctica - #48 | ecosystem: Environmental > Aquatic > Non-marine Saline and Alkaline > Saline | place: Antarctica: Ace Lake | collected...
CCTGTTCGAATTCGTGACCCTACCTCATCCCATAGAAGGGTAACGATGTCCGCCATTTTGCGGTGACCCGCCGAAGGCGACTTACCGAGGTCTGTGGTCGCTTCGCTCCAGGTATGGCCCGACCCCTGTTTGAAGTAGGCCTGACTTCATGAATGCAACCTACGCCATATATAACCTAACTCACCATCGCTTCAGAAATACCCTAAACCTCTGTGTGAGCGGAGTACATCTTGCCGTCACACTTCCAGCCAACCGTACCTGACGACCCACCAAGGCATTTTTGCCTTTCAAAAGCATCCTTAATAGGGTTTGAGATGGACTACCCCAATCAAACCGTCAATTTACGACATATAGCGAGCGTTGATAGGTGGAAACGACCGAAGGTTGTTCCTATCAATCCTCACGCTAAATCACGTTAATTCACGGTTTGATTGGGGTAGGCCTCGGCCGAGGTACCTTCTAAGGTATTATTCTTCAAGTGGTGAATTGCTGTCTTAAATGCCACACTACACGACCGCGCTAGGCGCGCGTCGTGACGAGCAGAGGTCACGATGATAGGCCCGCGCATACCCCCAGGTGCGAACATGTCGAGTGTTCAAGCACAGATACACTGCGTCGCGTGTTCCCCGACCATCGACGTCTCCACGGTCGCGTTTCTTGCATTGCCTCAACGGCGAATCTGGGAATCGGCGTTCGATCGAACGGCGCCTACCCGGACGACCGACGTGTGACTCACCTGATACCAACCATTTCCCAATCTTTCGTTTTGGTCATAGGCTCGAAAGGCTCCCCCCCCAACCCTCGGCCGCGTGCCTCGCACGCCGCAGCACACACCCACCCCGCGCCTCCCGCGCCATTGGTCGATGCGGTTCGGTCGCGGTACCCGTATTGGGCGGATTTAAGCGTCGAGTCCGCGCGCGCCGCGCGGCAACACCCTTTGCCCTGGCTTTTGAAGCAGATCGACGACATTTACGACGCGAGGTATGCGCACGACGTGTGTGAGCTGGAAGCCATGGCGGGTGCGGATGAGGATGAGCTGGACGACGGATTCGTTCGCGCTCGGCCGTTTCCCGAGTTCGTGAAAAACTGGTGCGGCCGCACCTACGGCGTCAAGGCGTTGGCCGAGAAGGCGGCGTGGGAGGTGATGTGCAACGCGGAGGCTGCGAGGAGCGCGGGGTCGCACGCTTCGGTTGATGTGTTTTGCGCTTTTTGCAACCGCGGGTACGACGACGAAGAGCTGTTATTTTTTCTGTACTGCCGGCGAACGGTGCTGATGGAGTGCGCCAAACGGGTGAAACCGGCGAAGTCGGGCCCCAACGACGTCGGGCGACGATTCGTCCTCGCCGTCACCACGGTCTCCAAAACGTACGCGCTTACCCTGGACGAACAAAGCGCGGGGCATGTCACGCGTTTAGTGTTCGGCAACGGCGATGGAGGACGGGGGATGCTTTACCAAGCCGTCGTGCAGCTCATTGGCGAGTACTTTTCGGAACGGCGCGCCGCGATTCGCGAAAACCGGGCGCGGGTGGTTTCGGAAAAGGCCCGGATGAAAAAGCAACCATTTTCGCGCGGACCACCAACCAACCAGGTTCCTGATGAAGCCACGATGGACGTGTATTACTACCTGAAACTGATGCTCTCCGCGTACCGGGACACGCGCCCGAACCGGGACGGGAGCGAAATCGGTGAGGACGAAGCCGCTTCAAAGCTCGCGGAGCTTTCCGTCGCGTACGACGACTCGCTCGGGTTTAACGACGCGGACGCGAGCTTCAAGGAACACGCCGGCGCGTACGAAGACGACGACAACGAAGACCCAGACCCTGACGAAGACGTGCTTTATGAGCAGCAGCAAAGTGCTCGACGGGACCGCGCGCGGAGAGAAGAAGCGGTGTTCGCTTCACGAGATATTTCAGTCGTGCCTAATCGCGGAGCCGAGGCTGGGGATGCGAGGTCAAGCCCAGGCAAGTCCGGCGCGTCAAGACTCTCCCTCAGGTCACGAGGGTCACCCGTGAAGTCATCCGGGAGTGCCCCCGCGCGTGCGCCGCCGTCTCCCGAGCCGCCCCTCGATCCGCGAGGCGCGTCCGTTCGACTCGTGCGACGCGCCATCACCGATTCCTGTTCCAAGTACTGCGACGTTTTGCTTCAAGTGGCTCAGGATTTGCCCGAAGACACGCTCGCCGAGCTGAAACGAAAAGCCGTTTTATCCCTCGACGGCAGGTCACAAGCGCTGTTTTCCGGTGCGCTCGCGGCGGCGTTCGGAAGCGCCCTGGGGGGGGGGGGTCGCCTGGCGCGGACGCGGCGGTGAAAGTCGCGGGGCGCGAACCGGATGTCGTCGCCGCGGTGGCAAAGTCAGTCACCGCGTTGTTGCGGCAAACGCGAAATCTGGGGGATTCGTCTGCGTCGCAAAAATCGGGTGGCGGCGAGGCGCGGGAAATCGCGCGCGTCGTGTTGGCGTCGAGGACCATTCGGTCGCACGTCGAGCCCATGCTCGCGACGTTGCTTTCCGAATTGGACGAAGGCGAGGACGGCGACGATTTTTACGAGGAGGAGGGTGACGGGTACTCGGAGCAGGGTGTGCTTCAGGAGAGGGATGAGGAAGACGGGGAAGAGGTTTCAACAGGGGCGTAGACTTTACTTTGTAACCCAACCGCGGAAAAACTCAAGACCTTTCCTTAAAATGTCAACTCGACCTGCGCGCCGTGTTGGCGCGATTTTTTTATTACACCCGAAAAGAAAAACAAACAAAACGTTTAATGCCGGAAGTGTCTGTGTCCCGTGGTGACCAGCGCGACGCCGTATTTGTTACACACGTCCACGGCTTCCTGGTCGCGCATGGACCCGCCCGGGTGCGCGATGGCTTTGACTCCGGCTTGGCACGCGATTTCCACGGAGTCGCCCCACGCAAAGGGAAAAAACGCATCCGACGCCAACACGGATCCGGCCACCTCGTCGCCCGCTTTTTCAAGCGCGATGCGCACCGAGTTCACCCGGTTTGGCTGGCCGCTGCCCATCCCAAGCAGCCGGCCTTTCGTTGCGACCGTAATAGCGTTACTCTTGGTGTGCTTCACGCACCGCCACGCGAACTTCAGGGCTTCCATTTGGTCCGCGGTAGGTTGGGTTTCCGAGACGACTTCAAAGTTGATTTCCTCGGGGAGCAGGGAGTCGCTGGCTTGCTGCAACCACCCGCCGCCGACTTGCCGCAGCGTGGTGGACGGTAGCCGGGGCTTGGCTTCCAAGATCCGCAAATTCTTGGATTTCCCCTTGAGTATTTCCAAGCCCTCGGTGGAGTACGACGGCGCGATGACGATTTCGTAAAACATCCTTGTTTCATCGTCCGTGGGCGACCTGAACTCGCGAATCTCGCGCGCCATGTCCGCGGTGACTTCGCAGTTGAACGCGACGATGCCGCCAAACGCGCTGATGGGATCCGCCCTGACGGCCTGGCGGTACGCCTCCAGAACATCCCCGTCGCACCCCGACGCGGACGCCACGCCGCACGGGTTGGTGTGCTTCACCACGACGCAGGAGTGGTCGTCGCTTGGGAAGTCGCTGACGCACGAGTACGCCGCTTCCGCGTCCAGGTAGTTGTTGTAAGACATCTCCTTGCCGTGGTGCAGCGTGGCTCTGCCGACACCAGCGCCTGAGGATTCCGCGAGGGACGCGTCCGCGTACACCGCCGCGGCCTGGTGCGGGTTCTCGCCGTACCGCAGGGTGTCCATCAGGGTCATCGGGACGGACCTTTCAGGCGCGGGCGCGCCTTCCCCGATTGAGTCCCACAGGTACTCCGCAACCACGGAGTCGTAGGACGCGCAGTGCTGGTACGCTTTCCACGCGAGCATTTTGCGCATGCTCATGTCCTCCGCGTCGCTGTGCGTCTTACCCAGGTGCTCAAGAAGCGGCGCGTAGTCCGCCGAGTCCACCAGCACGTACACGAACGGGTGGTTCTTCGCCGCCGCCCGGATCATCGCCGGGCCCCCGATGTCGATGTTCTCCACGCACGCCGCGAAGTCCGCGCCGCTCGCTACGGTTTCCCGAAACGGGTACAAATTCACCGCCACGACGTCGATGTATCCGATGCCGTGTTTCGTCACCGACTCGACGTGCGACGGCACGTCTCGTCTGGCGAGAATCCCGCCGTGCACACCAGGGTGCAGGGTCTTCACCCGTCCGTCGAGCATTTCGGGGAAGTCCGTGATTTCGTCAACGGGCGTCACCTCCACGCCCGCGCTCGCAATCGCGGACGCGCTGCCGCCGGTGCTGATGACTTCGTACCCCAACTTGGCTAACCCGGACGCCAAATCCGTCATGCCGGATTTGTCGGAAACGGAAATCAAAGCCCGCGGCTTCGCGCCGTTCGGGGACTGGTACTTGCTGGGAGACGCCTTCGCGCTGGCGATGACAGAGGCGCCGCGGCGAACGCAGGGAGCGCGCGACGATACACGAGCGCCTGGTTTGATTGAACGATTTTGAGTGCGTTTTGTTTTGGCAGCACGAGAGATGAGATTTCAAATGTAAAAGATGATGAGTCTTGGTCAGTGGGTGTGCGAAGCGTGGGCTGGGGTAAAGGCGACGGGTGTTGCAACCGGAAGCTGTGTGACTCTGTGCGTCTGCGCCGTGTGCCGTGATTCGCGGTGCGCCCGCGTGTGTGCATCACACGACACCACCGCGGACGGAACCACCGATCGCGCGCGGCGGCGGTTTGGGTTTTTTGGGGAGCGCCTCGTGGGTGCCTGGTGCCTCGCGCGATAGGCTTGAAAGGACACCATCGCGTCAGGGGACGTACCGGTGCGCATCACGCGGGGAACCGCGGAAGCGGCGGCAGCAGAGGCAGTGGCCATGGTGGGAGTGGCGTCGGAGAGGTGCGGCGCAGACTTTGCGGATGGTAGGTGTTTGAAGCTGCTTGTGAGCTGTTTCATTAATTTTTCTCGGCCGGCGCTGCTGGCAGGCTCGGTGGCTCGCGGCATCGTAGGGGGAGAGGCTCGTGAGCGCAATTATTAACTCGGCATTAGACCGTGGAGCGTTGTCCACCTGTCGTGCGTTTGATTGGCTGAACCCGAGGATCAATCATAAATCCAACAGACGATCTCCAAAAAAAGGAAGGTGCCGATGTGAGAGCGCGACACCCGCCGTTCCCGCCGCGTCGACCTCACTACGACGTTCACGAGCACATCGTGCTTAGTCAAACGACTTCTTCGTGAACATGTCCGCCATGTCCGCTAACTTCGCCGTGGCGCCCTCCCACGTGCGCCCCGCCGCGGCCCTTCGCCGAGGGGCTCGCGGGAACTCACTTCGCGTCGTGCGTCGCGACATCGTTGCTGAAGCCATCAAGGCGCCGGCCAAGTTGAACACCACCAAGTCCGACGCGGTACGTTTTTAGACACGCATTTCTTCTCCGCAAGTCTGTGGGAGTGCGACATCCAAACAAAACACCGCTTTCACGCTCGCACCGCGCGTCACCCCGTGGCGCCGACGCGATGAGTTTCGGCATTTCCGTCTCGGCATATCTCGCGTGGATATCGACAACAGAGCCAGAGCCACGACCCTCGAGGGGGGTGTGACCCGCGGGCCAGGCAACACCACGCGCGTCACGCGCGCGCATTCCGTTGCCGATCCAACCACATCGCGACAACGCCGTCGCCGCGCCGAGCCAGGGGAGACGAGCCCAATCCGTGACCCCTGGGACTCCGCGCGATGCCCCCATCAAAACCCGAGACAGAATCCGACGACGGTTCACACGGCGTTTGTTTTTTGGCAATCGTTCGGCAATCAAACTGAACCTTCGAGACTGTTTGCGAGTGATGACTCCACTCCATCCATTAATCGTTTGTTTCCCTCATCCCCTGACCACCCGCCCCTCCTTTCCAACCATCCCCACCACCCTGCCACAGATCTTCAAGGCTGCGCTTGATATCCTTCCCGGCGGCGTGAACTCGCCCGTGCGCGCGTTCAAGTCGGTGGGCGGCGGCCCCATCGTTTTCGACCGCGTCAAAGATGCGTACGCGTGGGACGTTGACGGGAACAAGTACGTGGATTACGTCGGGTCCTGGGGTCCCGCTATTTGCGGCCACGCCAACGACCGGGTAAACGCGAAACTCAAGGAACAGATCGACAAAGGCACCTCCTTCGGCGCGCCTTGCGAACTGGAGAACGTGCTCGGGCAGATGGTCATCGACCGCGTGCCGAGCGTGGAGATGGTGCGCTTCTGCAACAGCGGCACGGAGGCCTGTCTCTCCGTCCTGAGGGTCATGCGCGCGCACACCGGCCGCACCAAGATCATCAAGTTCGAAGGGTGCTACCACGGCCACGCGGATCCGTTCCTGGTGCAAGCCGGGTCCGGCGTCGCGACCCTCGGGCTCCCCGACTCCCCCGGCGTACCGGATGGCGCCACCAACACCACGCTGTGCGCGCCCTACAACGACCTGGAAGCGGTGAAACGGATCTTCGCCGAAAACAAAGGCGAAATCGCTGGGGTCATTTTGGAGCCTGTCGTGGGCAACTCCGGTTTCATCGTCCCCGACAAGTCCTTCCTGGAAGGCCTGCGGGAAATCACCACTGCGGAGGGCGCGCTTTTAACGTTCGACGAAGTCATGACCGGGTTCAGGATCAGCAAAGGGTGCGCGCAGGAATACTGGGGGGTCACCCCCGACCTCACCACGATGGGCAAGGTCATCGGCGGTGGGCTTCCCGTGGGCGCGTACGGTGGTCGGCGCGAGATCATGGAAATCGTCGCCCCCGCCGGGCCCATGTACCAAGCGGGGACGCTTTCCGGAAACCCCCTCGCGATGGTCGCGGGTATCGAAACCCTGAACATCCTCGCCGAAGACGGTAAGGGCCTTTCCCAATCACCACATTCCGCCTCCCTGATTGCCCATACGCGACTGACACTTTCTTTTTTTACAACCAGGCGCGTACGAGTACATGGAGGAAACCACTTCGCGTTTAATCGCGGGAATTTTGCAGGCGGGCAAGGACAACGGCCACGCCGTGTGCGGCGGCTCCATCCGAGGCATGTTCGGCCTGTTTTTCTGCGAAGGCCCCGTGCGCAACTTCGCGGACGCCACCGAATCCGACACCGACAAGTTCGCCAGGTGGCACCGCGGCATGCTTGAAGAGGGCGTGTACCTCGCCCCCTCGCAGTACGAAGCCGGCTTCACCGGTCTTAAGCACACCAAAGAGGACATCGACTTCACCATCGAAGCCGCGAAGAGGGTCATGGCGCGCATATAAGCGCTTCGCGATGACGCGCCGAAGGGTGGTGGTGCGTCGACATTTTTTGGCGCGGTCGATACGGCCGGAGGCGAATAGCGCGTCGCTTTGCGTTTGAAATGAATTGTTGTTCTTCATATAGCTATGCCCCAAAACTTGGTTCATGTTGCTCGCCACCTGTGTCGCTCTGCCGCGAGTTTGGCGCTGGCCTAATCCTCGCCCTTCGCGGCGGACCATCCTGAAAAGTAGAAGCTCATTTCAAAATCGACCTGAGAAACGCGATGAATGGTTTTCCGCCAGAAAATTTGGCCGTTAAGCAACGGCTTTTTGCGTTTGCCCATGTTGGCGACTGACTCGGTCGTCCTCTCGACGCGAAGTCTCTCCTGTTCGCGACGTCCCCGTCATACCCGCGGGCGCCGAATCGCAAACCCGCAGCGCGGTGTGGTCGGAGCGTCGCTGGTCGGAGACCGGCGAGGGAAGGAAGGTCAACACCAACGCGTGGCGGAACGTTTTTTGTTTGGACATCCCGAGAGTGCCGTTTTTTCTCGGACGAACCTTCGCTCGCTCGCGGGGCACTCCGCCCCGCGTGGCTTGCGTGCGGCGGGGCGTGATGTCGTTCTCCACCGCGCCTCCCGGTTTGGGTCGGCGGCGTCGCGACCCCCCGCCGCAACGCGAGCTCACCGCGGCGAATTTGGCGCAGCAGCGTTCGCAGCCGTTCGAAGCGCGCATGCCCGCGGTTGCGCCCGGCCGGGATGGGCACCGGGACAGGCTTCCCCTTGGCCGGGAAGGCGCGGTGTGCGGTTTGTGCGGCAATTCAGGCCACGACGCGGAGGTGTGCGCGGACCGCCCATCGCCGGCGTTACGCGTGAGTTTGGATTTAGACGAGGACGGTAACCCGACCGGCTTCCCGAGCACGCTGACGGAGGAACCATCCATGAGCAGCATCCCGGATTCGCCGTCGCACTTGTTCCCGAAACCTACGCCTGCCGAGTCGCGGGCTATGCGCGCGAAGCTTGAAGCTTTGGAGACCAAAGAGGCGGAAAAACAAGCCAAAGAAACCGAAGCCAAGCTACGCGCGCTTGACGAGCTGCACCGGGACGTGACGGATGGCGGCGGCGACGGCGGGCCTGATTTCGTCGAAAGCCGGTTCGACCCGTACGTGTTACACCCGAAAAGAACGTTCAAACCGCCGCCGACGCGGACACAGATTCTGGCGAAGCAAGCCCTCGAGTTGGAGGCGGCGTTGGAGGCGAAGCTGTTGGCGGATGAAGCCGCTGGGAATGCGCGTAGGAAACCGCCGTTACCGCGACCGGACGTCTCCGTGGCAGGGTCGGATACGGTGCGAGGAATCGCGGCGTGGGAAGAGTCGAAACGGCAACTCGCGGCGGAGGACGCGGAGACGGCGGCGCGGGAAAAGCGCGCGGCGGAACGGGAAAAATTGGAACTCGCGAAGGCTATGAAACTCGCGCTTCTTAGGGCGATGGAAAACGAAGATGGGGTAGGTACGAACGTTGCGAGTAACAACAAAGGCGCTTGGGCGGGTTTGAAGGAAAACGAGGGAGACGACGAGGGGGGCGCCGCGGAAGAAGAACCTGACTTGAAAAACCGCGCCCGGGAACTTCTCGAAACGAAACAAGCCGCGAACCGAATGCCCGGGGGGGGGGCGAGCGGTGCCGCGGATGACCTGCGGCAGCCGATTGTCACGCACGAAAACCCAGTCGCGGACGACGCCGTCGCCGTCGCGATGACCGTCGCCGCCGCCGTCGCGAACGTCGTGCAAACCGGCACGCAGCCTGATTGGAGGTTGTACGAACCGGAAGGAGGGTTCCAGGGTATGCTCCAAGCGCGGAAAACCGCCGAAAGAGACGCCTGTTTGGCCCAGGAAGAGCTGGTGCATATGCGCAGGGAAGCCGCGTCGCAAGCCATGGCGCTTTTCGAAGAGAGGGAACGGCACGCGATTGACTTGGAGCGAAGCGACTCTTCGGCGCGCGACGCGTTGGCGAGCGCGGCGCGGCTTACTCTTGACCTCGCGGCGACGAAAGGGGAGATTGATGCGTTGCGCGTGCGATGCGATGCCGAGTTGTGTGAGGCGAAACAGGACGCGGAGGCGAACGTTGAGGCGGCGCGAATGGCCTCCGCGAGCGTCGCGGAGGAGTCCCGAAAAGTACGCGCGGCGCTGGAGGAGGTTCGAGCGAGCGCGGCAACGGAAGCGGGTAAGGCTAACGACGCGATAGCGTCGCTGCGCAGACAGCTGGAGCGGGCGGAGCGGGACTCGAGGAACGCACATGATGAACTGACATCACGTTTAGAAGCCACCGAGGTGAATTTGAAGGACGCGCGTGCTGAGATTGTGCGGGCGGATGCGCGCACGACGCAAGCTGTGCGACAAACCGAGGATGCCGAGTCAAGAGCCGCCGGCGCAGAACGACGCGCCACCGCGGCGGAAACGTCTGAGCGGAAACTCGCCGCCGTGCGCCGCAAAACAGGGGAGGCGGCTGCGATGCGAGCCGGGCTCGAGTTGGACGTGTGCAACGCTACGCAAGCCGCGGTTGCCGCCGCCGGCGAGGTTTCTTATTTTCGTCAAACGCGACGAGAGCCTTCTTCCGCGGGCCGAGCGCTCGTCAAGAAACCGAAAAGCGCGTCATTCGCGTCGTCATTCATTCTGGATCCCGAAATAGCGGCGGCGAGAACGGAGGCGATGCGGTACGCCGCGGAACAGCTTGCTTTCGAAACCGCCGCCGCGGCGACCGCGATTTCGGACGCGAAACGGGTTAGGCGGAAAGCCGCGGAGTTGGAGAGTGAACTCGCCAAGACTGAGTACCAAAACGCGCCGCTTTGTTTGAAACCCTTCAGAATTGCGGCTCGGGTATTCGTCGCGGCCGGGTCCGACTTCTTCGCCACAGCCGAAACGCGAGTCGCGCTGGAACAGGCTGGGTACTCGGTTTCGCACCGACCGCCCGGGGCGGACGCGTCGCCCGGGCGCGCGCAATCCGCAGAGGCGTTCGTGTTGCTTGATTCGCAAGTGACCAGGCAAGACGACGGTGTGGCCACAGAACTTTCGGCGGCGGTAACAATCGGACGACGCGTTTACGTGTTGTGCGACACGGAACACTTAGGGCAAGCCGAAACGAAGTGGCGCGCGCTCTCCCCGCACGCGCGGTTCATCGCGCACGCCGCCGGTGCCGTGCAAGCCGCTGTCGATACAATCGCGAAAGTAACACACCTCGGCGTGCCTGACTATTTCCTCAGCGCGATGTCGCAGCACACGCTGCAGTTAATGGCGAGCGACGCGAAAGCGCCTGACTTCGTGGGACTTGCTGGCGCCACGGCGCTTCGGTTCGACCCGGCGGCGTTTAAACGCAAAGACACGAACGACGTTTTTGACGGAAACGCTAATTTAGTGTACCAAACACTCGCGAACGCGCTTTCCCTGAACTCGCCGTTGGACGTACTGACCGTAAAGGTTGGCGGAAATATCGACCCGTCGGTGGCGAAAAACGTGGCGCAAGCGTGTTGCGGCGACAACTCGCGCGTTTTGACGCTAACCTTCGGAGGCGCGTTTGTGCCAGTCGGCGCGATTAGGGACGCGCGGCGAAGGACAAAAGACGTTTCCGGAAAAACACAAAACGTTTCCTCAAAACAGTTTCACCTCGACCTGACTCTGTTCGAACCAGGGTCTGCCGCGGAGAGGTGCGATTTCGGCCTTGGTCCTTGTGAGCTGCAAGCCTTAGCTGGTTGTTTGGAGACGTGCGGCGTCACAGTCACGTCAGTCCAACTTCCGCCGTGGGTCCCGGCGCGCACGGTTCGCGCGACGCTCGTCGCGATTGGCGGTTTCGAAACCGAAAACGAAAACGAAAACGACCAATCGCAAGCGGAAAGAAATTACCCCGCGGTCAACGGCGTGCCTTCCCAGTTCGACACGGGGAGTGACACGGTTGACCTTACCCCTCCCAAGTTCGCCGCGTTTGGCGTGCCAGGCGCGGTCGCGCTGGCGCTTGCGATGGAACGACACCAAAAAACCGATTGGCGAATCAAAAACCTGTGTCTCAACGGCGCCTGCTTGGGCGGCGAGGGAGGGGACGTCTTGGCGGAACTTCTGTCCTCGTGCGCCGTGTTTTCCACGTTGACGGTGTTATCCGTGACGAACTCGGAACTGGGCGGACACGGCTTGGAGTCGGTGCTGGTGAACGTGCCGAATTCGTTGAAAACGCTGGATATCGGCGGCAACGCGGGCGGCGACAGGTGTTGCCCCTTTGTTGTTTCGGCGCTGAAAAAGTGCACCAAGCTGAAACGGCTGGGGCTTTCGCGGAACGAAATCGGCGCGGACGGCGCGGTGCGGCTGGCGCCGTCCATTCGCGACCACGCGTGTTTAACCGAAATCCAGCTGGATGGCAACCGTATCGGCGACCGCGGGGTCGCCGCCGTCGCGACCGCGGTCAGAGCCACCGCCGCGCCCCTGCAGGTGCTTCGCTTGGCGGGGAACGCGAACCTCACAGCGGCGTCCGCGAAATCGCTCGCGCCGGCGGTGGGCGGATCGCAAACGCTTAAAGTTCTGGATCTTGCCAAAGCCGCGATCGGCCCGGAAGGCGTCAAATCCCTGTGCGTTGCTTTGTCAGACGCGGGAGGAAGTACATGTCTCGAGACCTTGGAACTCGGCGGGTGCCGGCTACGCGCGGAGGGGGCTAAGTGGGTGGGCGATTTGCTGAAAAACTGTCGCTCCCTGAAAAAGCTGGGCCTGGCTCGAAACTCCCTGGGCGACAAAGGCGCGTTTGAGTTGAGTGAACGGGGTTTGGACTTCTCCCTGGGGTTAGTTTCGATTGATTTGCGACACAACGCGATCGGGCCGGAGGGCATGAAAAAATTGAGGGCCTCGTTTGAGAAAAAGTGCGTCACGGTGACGGACGTGCAGATGGACGGGAACAAACTCACGGAGACGGAGTCTGGAACTGTACACGAAGTCGTTTCGAGACAGAACCGAACGCGGTTGGCGGTCGCGAAAAAGGTTTCGGTTCGGGAGTCGCTTAAAAAGGGTTCCCAGTCGCCAAAACCCGTCGCGGCCGCGGAGAAACGCCACGTTTCTCCAGACACGACGACCTGCGCGGATGCCTCGCACGCCGGAAGAAGACCGGCGCTTCGCGCAAAGGCGGTTTTAGTGGGAGAAGGCGCGGGCAAAGTGGGGGCTCATGCGAGTAAGAAAAACGAAAGAGACGTCTTCGTCTCGAAAGAAACGCCGTCGAAACCGAAAACGAACCGCGAGACGAGGGAAAAACCACTCGCGGAGAAGGAAAACGTCGTCTCGCGAACGTCGACCACGACTTCCGAAAGGGTTGACCTTTGCGAAGCGACCGGGACGACGAGCGATGACGCCGAAAAAAAAGAATTTGTCCCGCATGACGGTCTAACGACTCAAGAGCGCACGAGCGACGCGGAGTCTGCCGCGGACGGCGCCGCGGATTTCGAGTCGGGCGCCTTTCCGGAGGAGACGGACGAAACGATTACCCAAATCGATTCCCCGGGAGAACCTGTTTTCGTGCCGCCCCGCGTACCCGAAAAAAACAACACGCTGTCCCCCGGATCCGCCAAAGTCGTGGATGACGTGGTGGACGCGGCGGTTGACGCGTCGATGGAGATGTCGGAGGAGGAGGGTGAGTTGGGGTATGGGGTTGGTGGTGGGGATGCTTTCGATGCTTTTGGAACAGAGACGGAAATCGAAGAACCGGGCGAAGAACCGGTCACGATCCTCGTCGCCGCCGCGGTCCAGCGCGCCGCGGCGGGTGACGCCATGAAGCGGGGCGATAGCTCCGTTGTTCGAGGTCTCGTGGGCGACGCTATTGACAAGGTTGCTGGAACAGAGGTTAGGTTCACGAAGAGCGACAGCTCCGTTGTTCGCGGCATCGTGACCGACGCCATCGAAAAGGTTGCTGGAACAAAGGCGGTGTTCACGAAGAGCGACAGCTCCGTTGTTCGCGGTATCGTGGGCGACGCTATTGACAAGGTTACTGGAACAGAAACTAGGTTCACGAAGAGCGACAGCTCCGTTGTTCGCGGTCTCGTAACCGACGCCGTTGACAAGATCGCTGCAACGGAAACGGGGTCACCTCAAAACGCAACCGTCCCGCCGCTCAAAAAGAAAAAGTCAGTCGCCTTCGCACCGGACGTGCGATAGCGCTGGCGGTTTTGGTTTAGGGCTTAACCCGACCGGGTTGTTATGTATTCCAACTTGCTATTCTCAATTCGTTTCACCAGTACCGCAACCCGGTCTGCGGGTCCCCGGGGAGGTCAAGCATCTCTGCGAGTTCATTGGAAAACCCGGCGTAGTCGTCCCGCAGCCGCGACGCCGCGTCGCGATCCACGACACCGCCGTACCTGCCGTGGAACGCGTCCATTAACATTTTCTCAGCGGCTATAAATGATTCGTTGTACCCCCGCGTCGCGACGTCCACCACGATCGCCGCGACGACGCGCAGCGCCCCGTTTTCGTCGCACATGTTGACCAAGTCCTCGTGCAACAGCGCCGTGCGCCAGCCCCATCCCTTTGGTGCACGCGGTAACGTCGTGGGCTTGGCGGTGGACTCCAGGCTCCCGAGCCGCACGATTTCGTGTCGCGACGGACAAAGCAACTCGTACCGCACGTCAACCACGTCCCTGTGGTCGATGAAATGCGACACCCCTAACCGCTGTTCGTGACTTTCTCTTTCGTTTGAGTTGCCGTGATTCGCCGTGCTTTTTGGTTGAGGGTCGGATCCGCGACGTCGCGAGTCGGGCTCTCTAATCCACAGGGAGTTTTGTCGGTTCGCGCTCGCCGGTTGCGCCTCGGCGTCTATTGTCGCGATTCCGTCCTCGTCGTCGTGTGTCTCCGTCAAGCCGTCCAGCGCGTCCTGTGCGCTGGACCGCGCGGTCGATGACCGAAATCCAGCGGAAACGACAGGCGTGTCATCCACCGCGGGCCTTCGGTGCAGAAACAAACCAAGCGTTCGCCGGCCTTTCGGGTCTGATACGATGAAAAAGAAAGTGTCAGTCTCGTATGGGCAATCAGGGAGGCGGAATGTGGTGATTGGAAAATACTTACCTTCGTCCGAAAACGCCTGCACCGATATTTTCCAAAAGCTCCCCGCGTAAAACGCCTCGCGCGAGTGCTTGGCGCCTTGTCCGTCTTTTAAGTTTGCGACATCCGGGAAGGAAACCCCGAAACGGAACGGGGTGTCCATGCCGGTTTGCCACTTGGTGTCATTACTTGACGTGATTCGCGATTTAAGCGCGGTTTGCAGCCAAAACCCCTCCACCGCTAAACGCGTAGGCGTCGAATCAAGCAAAGCGCGCGTGGCTTCCAGGGAAAATATCTCACGAGTCTGATGCTCTTCGTCGGCAAGCTTGTCAACGCATGGCGCGTCATTTTCGCCTCGCGCCATGCGTCTGAACGCCGCCGCGCGTACGTCCTTTTCGTCACGCAGAAGCAGATCCCGCATGCACCGCAAGTTGTCGAAGGAAACGTGCTGGTACCTTATCCCGTCCGCGAACGCCGCGGCGGAGGCGAGGACGCGGAAGTCGTCGAGACGACGCCTGTTTTGTGTTTTCTTCTCGTTTGATTGTTCGTCCTGTGTCACCGCGGAGACGACATCATCCAACACGAGCTTGGTGATTTCCGCAGCCGAGAGCTCCGCATCAGCACTACAGTTACCCGACGACGAAGCAGTCATTTCCGCTTGCGCCGCCGCGACTCTCCGCACCAGCGCGAACCGCTCCGGCTCCCCCGAAACCCAAAGCTCGTCGCAGGTCAACAGTTTGTTCAGGGCGTTGGGGTTCAGACCATGCAGGTTATTTTTCAGCTCAAGTGAGGCGTGTTGCGTTAACAAACCCCAGGCCGCGATTTTAACTCGTTCGCCGTCGCCGCCCCACTCGCGCTCGTCCAACACGTTTTGTAACCTCAACACGTTTTTTAAACCAATCGACGCTATCACGAAATCGCAACACGACTTCGCGAGCGCGGTTAAATCAAGAAACGTGGACGCGGCTAAGACCCGTAGGGGGTACCACTCGTCAACCGCAGTCGCGGTCGCGAAATCGGGAGGCTTGTCGTACAGAAAAGCAAGACACGTCTCCACCGCGTGGACGGTGACGAACGAATCGTCGAAGGACAGAGTTATGTTTTGGGACAAAGCATCCGCCCACGGGCCCCGCATCAACGCGCTGAAGTAACTCGAGCGCGACAGCACCAAGCGGTGCAGCGGGTACTGCTTGTCGAACACCGTAACCGTAACGTCGCTGAACTCCCTGTTTTCCCAACCCAGGCTCTGGACGTGCGCGGCGAGGCCGGGGCTTGAGGATTCGGGGCTTCTGAGAGGATTGAGCCTGAGATTTGCGATTTTTTCAGACTCCGAAACGCGCGCCTCAGGGGTGGACGACGGCCCTACTCCGGGGGACGCGCCGGCATCCGCGCCCGCGCGACCCACGCGGCCGTCGCCGCGCTCCCACGCGTCCGCCATGGGGATGACGTCGATGGAGCAGGGCGCGCAGACGAATGTGAAAGTCGGTTCGCAGGATTTGCCAAAAGAATGACGAAACAATTGTTTTGGCCTAAAGCCCAAACTAACTTTTTGGCTTTTCCGCCGCGAGGGAAGCATACCTTGCGGATACACGAGTTTCACGTGTATTTCACGAAACACGGTTGCAAAGACCACGCGGTGGTGCACAACAGAACAGTCGGCACCACTGGACGCAAGCTATGACTGAAATAAATAATAAACAGATTCTACGCGAACGGCCAAAACCACGACGATTCTTGCTTAGACCACGCGGTGGTGCACAACAGAACAGTCGGCACCACTGGACGCAAGCTATGACTGAAATAAATAATAAACAGATTCTACGCGAACGGCCAAAACCACGACGATTCTTGCTTCCGCGCATCCGCCGTACCGCCGCTCTGTATTTCCCCGCAAGCCCCTTGTGCTTTCCCCCCTCCAGGTTCCATGTCCAACCCCGCTTGCGTCGCCAAGCGCATTTGTTCCGCAGCTTCTTCTTTATTTTTGGCAATCACGAATGGTTCGTATGAATCCGCCGCGGGGGATTCCGCGACGGGCGCGGCGCTCGCGGAGCGCGAATGCGTGCGCCGATGTTTCGGTCGCGCCGGCGATACCACGTGGTCAATGGAATTCAATTCGGAGTTTCCAGATGGAACTCCGGTGAACTCACCGGGATGCGGAGATGCTAGGTATGAATCGTCTCGATCGACCCGTCCCGTGGTCGTGCACGCGGGCGGGGTTTCGGTTGCAGTTCTGCTCCCTTCAGAACGGTCCCGACCCTGGGTTCCATCGAAACGTACCAACAACGATTCGATGGTTTTGTTTCGAGACTCGATTTCGCAATCCTTCTCCATCAGACTGTTTGCCCATACCACTTCTAACGCTTTGCACTTTTCAGTCACCACCGCCAGTTCATCCGCGGCGGCGTCCACTAACGAGTCTTTCCACCTCGCAAACGCCCCCTCCGCGGTGTACGCTCTTTGTTCAGCGTCCTCAAGCGCGACCCGAAGCAAATCCAACTCCCTCAAAACGAAATCCTTCGCCTCGTCCGCCTCGGCGACCCGAAGTTCCGCTTCTGCCAACATGCCCCCCATCAGCCGCTCGTACTCCTCAACACGAACGCGAATGACACCTCCCGTTCCCGAACCCGACGCCGGGGAAACCATAGGGCCACGAACGCCCGCGCGCCGTTTCGGAGTGGGCGCGAGGCCTAATCGGACTCTCTGCGCACGTCTGCAGCTGCAAAATTTCGTCGGGACTCGCGAATTATTGACGAGCCACGACACTGACCCTTCGTCTAACACACCGAAGCGCGCGTGCCGCCCTTCCCCCGGGCGCCGCGTGTTCCGAGCCCAGGCGCGCGCCTTCGCTCCGTTGTTGGCGTCGTCGTCAACTCCAAGCGCGTCTTTCGCACACACGTCGTGCTCTTTTCCCTATGGTCCGCAATCGCCCCGAGCAGCGCCCCCGTGCGTCCGGCGGAAGCAACCCTACCCGCACGCAGGGAGACCCGGCCCTGGATCACGTGGAGGCGATGCTCCGAGGCGAGTTCGCCCCCGTCGTGGGTGATCAATCAACCCCAGCGAGAATCGCGGAGGTGCAGTCCGCGATTAGGAACACGTGCGACGTGGAGTTGAACACCCGGGATGTGTACGGCGACGGGGACCAGAGTTTCATTCGTTGCATTCGGAAACAGCTGGAGCTGAAAGGCGCTTGGTGCGACTTGAACGCGCAGGTCACGGAGCACATCGCGCAGGGGATGATGGGCGCGGTGAGCCGGGGGAACATGGACAGCGACATGCAGTTCTGGATGAGCTGCTGGTTCGGGGACGACGCCGAGGTGGGGTCGAGAATAGAAAAAGCGCGAAGAGACCCGTCGCCGACGAAACTCACGAACCTTCTTGACAAACGACAAACGCAGTTGCGGTTGACGCCGTTGATGGCGGTTATTTACGGCGCGCGGGCGGCTGGTAACTCGGCGGAGGGCGCGAAAACGCCTTTCGCGCAAATCGCCAAGCTGCTGATAAAATCGGGCGCCAACGTCAACGCCAAGGAGCTGGCGGGGTTCACGCCCCTCATCACGTGTCTCAGCGGGTTCGACATGGCCCCGAACGTGTGGAAAATAGCCGCCGAGCTCGGCGCGCACGGCGCCGACGCTAACCTGGGTACGCGAATAGGACAAAGCCCGCTCCTTGCCGCCGCGATGTCCGGCCACCTTCCGTGCGTCACCGCGCTGATGGAGTTTGGCGGCGACCCGCGTTTGGGGGTCGGCCCGGAACGCGTGGGCAGCGCGTTGGAGTACGTGCACGGCGCCGGGATGATGGGCGGTCCTGATGTTGTTCAGATGCGGGAGTTGTTTTCGTTACCGGTGTGGAAGGAAGGGGGGATCACGGGAAAACGGGTGGTTTTTCGCGGAATACCGGACGGCGCCGCTTCCGCGTTGAACGGGAAGTTCGGGGTGGTGAAAAAACTGGCGATTGAAAAGGGGAAGTACGAAGTCGACGTGGACGACGACGGCACGGCGACGCCGCGGACCGTGTCCATACACCCGCGGAGGTTGCTTTTAGCGGAAGCCCTGGGGGGGGGTAAGGTCAGGTTGGTTAACCTTCAAGGACGACCCGAGCTGAACGGAAGAGTGGGCGACTGCGTCCGGTTCCACCCGACGCGCGGGCGGTACGAAGTTTGCTTGGCGCAATCTTTTGGCGCGCCGTCGGAGTCCATCATGGTGAAACCTGGGAATTTGGAGAAAGTCGAGTACGGCTCGCGCGCCGCGATGCAGTGCGCCGGGTGCGGCAAAGCCCCGGGAGGGAAAGACAACAAGCTTAAGCACTGCAAGGGGTGTTACTGCGTTTCGTACTGCGGCAAAACCTGCAGCACGAACGATTGGAAGAAACACAAACCTTTGTGTAAAGCCAAAGCGGCGACGCACGTGCGGGTGGACATGGAAGCGCTGGACAAAGTGAACAACTCGCTTGAAATGAAAGGCATGACCGCGACCGCGATTAACTATCAAACCGGCGATATCAACGGCACGGCGAAGAAAGAGTTGAGTCACACGAACAACTCCTCGCGGCAGTTCGTGGTGAAGGTTCAAATCCAGCCCGGGAAAATAGGGGCGCCCACAGACGCGATGTACGGCGCTATGATTTCCGACGAAACGCGAAAAACCAACTTCGTGCTTCCCCGGTCCATGTCACCCGAGTACGACAAAATTCACGTCGCGGTTGAGACCCTGGGAGTGAAAGCCATGGGCAGTAAGGTCGGCGTGAAGGCGTATTTCGCGGCCCGGTACCTGGACAGACGGAAAGTAGTGATGATCGACTGCGAAAAGGCGGTGGATCCGCCGGCGTGGTAGGGTTTTTTAAGAGTACATACCTTCGAAGGCGTACTACTGTCAGACTGTGGGGTTTCAAATACCTTGAAGGTACCACTGGTACTAAAAAGAGTCTCGAAAAATATCCGTAAAACTAGTGTTTCCGTTTCTTTTCGTTGTTCATCCAGCGCTTGAAGACGTAATCGTCGGACGCGACGTTTTCCGCGCGGTCCCGTTTTCCCTTGCCATCGTTTGACTGGTTGCCCATACCCCGCTCTGTGGTGTTTTGATTTTTGTGCCCGTTCGACCCGGCTTTTTGTGCCACGGCGAGTTCCTTTTTGTGCAGCGCGAAGTTTGACGAAAAGTTTCCGCCGGCGCCGGTCGAAATATTTTGCGCATTTTGGGCACCTCCTTGGCTATGGTCATTTCTGTTCCGATTCCTCTCCTGCTTCCTAAGCAGCTCCGCCTTCGCCCGCTCCGTGTCTTCTATGTTCTTGAACTTAAACTCCACCGGCAGCGCCACCTCCACGATTCCGGTGAGGTACCGCTCGGCGACGTCGTCGTCGTCTTTTCTTCCGGGCCCCCCCGGCTGGCCTGTTTCGTCGTTTTGATTTGCCACCTCGTTTTCCGGAGTTGGGCCGTCCATATCTTCGCCTCTTCGTCGTCGCATCTCCTCCTCTACGTACCGCAACATGTGCGGGTCCTCCCTGTCCGGGTCCTCGTGTGCATCAGCCCCCGCCGCGAACGCGCCGGCCATGGCGTTCATCTCCCTGAGGCCGACTTGGGGCACATCTTTCGGTTTTGGTTCGTTTTTATCGTCAACACCAATTGCCCCAGCGGTCTTGTCCTCGCCAAAAAGCAAAGCCGTAGAGCCGACACCCTGTGAGGTCGTGTGGTGGTTTAGGGTTTATTGGTTTAGGGTTGGTGTTTTTGGTATCAGTGACTCGCGAAACAGGTAGAAAACCGCACGTGTGACACGGTCGCCGTTCTCGGGTCGTGAAACATCGTGTTCGTCGTGTTAGGGTTGGCGCACCTTTGCTTTCGCGCGATTTTTGATGAGCACCCGCGCGTCGTCTATGCGCGTCTGTAACGTCCGCGGGTCCTCCTCGTCCTCGTCGTCCGACGTTTGGGGTTTCTTCTTGCGGATGTTCCGAGGCGCCATGGCGAAACCGCGGGAAGGGGCGCGTCGCGGGAACGGGAACGGCGCGCGTCGCGGATTGAAGTGCCTCACTCATTTTTCGGCACCTCCGGGAAAATGTTTCGTCAGGGGAAAATGTGACTTGATGGCGAGAAACGGCCCCTTCTTTTCGTTGTCGAGTCGTGGCGCACAGGTACTTGTACACCTTTATCATATTACACCGCTATCACTCTTAAAGCCGGTTTTCGCCCTGCACGTACCCAGAAGCGTCGCCGGCGACACAGACTCCGCGTTTTCTGGTGCGACATATGTCGCCGCTTGCCGGCTGCGTTCAAACAGCTCCTTGCCTCGCCTCACGGTGTCGTCGTTGTACATCGCGAGCGCGGTTTCCAAACTCGTCGAACCCGACAAGCACTCCCCGAGGACCACGGCGTCTTTCATCGCGGTGTACGCACCCGCGCCCGTTCGCGGCGAACTCATGTGCGCGGCGTCCCCCAGCAAAATAATTCTCCCTACTGTGCCATCATCTCTACAGTTGACCACTTGGTCACACGCCAGCTCCCACACCGGGTGAGGGTTGACCTTGCCGTGCGCGACGCACTTCTGCCAGAATTTCCCGTTCTTCGCGCCGAACAGGTGCGTGACTAACGGGACGAACCAATCGGGAACTGTTTTGGCACCGGCACCGCCTGTCGCGCCCACCTGGCGGTTCCGGAACGGCGCCGCGACTTCGCTTTCGGGGGTCATCATGTAAATCCCGCAATTCCACGTTTCGACGCCGAACGCGTTTTCAAAAGGGAAACCCAGCGTTTCGTACCGCACGCCATTCACGGTTCGCCCGCCTGACGGCGGGCCTTGGATATTTTCCGCCGGCGCCAGGCCTCTCCACACCGTGTACCCGGCGTACACAGGGGTCTGATCCGTGACGTATTTCCTTACCGTGCTTCTGCCGCCGTCCGCGCCGATAACCAGGTCGAACGTCACGGGCTCGCCGTCCAAAACGAGCGTCGGCATGTCGGAGGTAGCGTTCACAATCTCCACCACATCCACCCCGAAGTGAACGGTGTTTTCGGGAAGCCCGTCCCAGAGGTACTGCCACAAGTCGCCGTAGAAGTGCCCGTGCGAGGCGACGTGCCTGGCAGGCGAAGACGCGGTGTGGCCGCGGATTTTCTCCAAAAGCCTCGCGTCCACACTCCCGAGCGCACCCCCGCGTTCGTGAAACCCGGAAGGAAAACACTCGAAAACGGTGACTTTCGCGCCGAGCCGGTTAAGCACGTTCGCGGCGCTGAGGCCGCCGAGGGACGCGCCCACGACGGCGACGCGCAGCGCGCTGACGTGCGCCATCGAGTTGAAGGTCGTTTTTTTCAGCCGTGCATCCTCCGCGTGCGTGGCACTGTGTCCGTGGGGCACGTTCAATCACGCAATATATTTTTCCTCGTCGCGTTATGAGTAGCGTTATGAAAAGATTCGTTCACTGAGCGCGGCGCCCGCTAACGCAGCGCGCGATCGCGACGCGTGGTTCGTCACGTTCGTGGCCACTTCCGTTTCGTGTTAAGAACCATATACCGAGACTAACCACCGTCCCAAACCCTTCGTTGTTTGAGATGGCGCCACCCCTTCCGAAGGTCACCGACCCCGGGGGCATTAAGTGTTTTCTGTTTGACCTGGACGGCACTTTGTGCGACACTGATCCGCTTCATCACGAGGTGTTCGGCGATTTGTTACTCAAGCACGGCAAACACGGGGGCGTGCGTATTGACGACGCGTTTTTCAAAACGCACATCGCGGGTAAAACCAACGAAGCCATCTTCCCGGTGTTGTTCCCCGAGTCGACGCACGAAGATCGTGAAGCGATGTGGCTGGAGAAAGAGGCGCGTTTTCGCGAGCTCGCGCGAAACAAACTGACGCGCCTGCCCGGGCTGACCAAGCTGTTACGGTTCGCGAAAGCCAACGCGATCATCGTAGTCGCGGTAACAAACGCGCCTCGTGCAAACGCGGAACTCATGCTAAAGGCGTTGGGTTTGGAGAAAGCTCCGGATAACTTTGCGCACGTCGTGATTGGCACCGAGTGCGCCAGGGCCAAGCCGTTTCCCGATCCGTACGCGGAGGGGATGCGTTTAGCGGGGATTGATGCGCGCGACGCTCAACGCTGCGTCGCGTTCGAGGACTCGCCCACGGGAATCGCGAGCGCCTGCGCGGCGGGGATACCCACGGTGGGGGTGATGACGTCGCAAACCCAGTTCGTGCTGGAAAAAGCGGGGGCATCGGTTTGTATTGTGGACTTTGAAGACGCGAAGCTGTGGGCGGCTTTAGACTGATTCGTGAAAACGCTTTCGTTGATGAGCAGAGAGCAGTCGAAATCAGAGCCACGTCCCTGATGCGCGCTTTTTGGCAGCGCCGACGGGTCGGGTCGGCACTTCCGCGCGCACCTTATCCGCGCGCATCCGACCCCGTTTCGGTGCGCAGCACGCTGGCGCCCGTCGTCCTCGCCGCCGCGACTGGGCGGTTCGCGCTTCTGCACCGCGTCGTCGCCGTTACCGCCGCCAAGTCGTCGTCGGCGTCGTCGCCTTCACTGAAAGGGCTTCTTCCCGTCTCAAGAGTGACGTCATCGAACGCGCGCGGTTCGTCAAACAAAGCACACCACGGTTGGTCGGTTAACTCCTCTGGTCATAACGAGTCCCTCGTTGTGTTGTCGCACGCGAACGCGAAGCGCAAAGGCGTGGTCTGCGCCGCGGGCACGTTCCGCGCGTTCGCCCTGGACGTCTCGGGTACCGCGGGCGGTGCGAAGGCGGCATCCACCGATCGCAAGGAAACAAACAAAAAGACAATGACACCCGCGACGACGCGCGTGATTGTTTGGTTCCGGAACGACTTGCGGTTGGGTGATAACTACGTGGTGCAAAAGGCCCTGAACTTGTGCGCAAGTGATGGAAACGTTGAGGTGTTACCCTTGTTTGTGTTTGACCCGAGACAATTCGCTACGAGCAAATGGGGATCGCCGAAAACGGGCGGGCACCGAGGACGGTTTTTGCACCAAGCCGTGGCGGACTTGCGGCTGAACTTGAAAGCAATCAACAGCGATTTGCTGGTGCAAGTGGGACACCCGGAAGACATAATCGCCGAACTGACGCTGGGGGGCGGGAAAACGACAATCGTGCTGACACAGGTACGTGTGTTACGAGTATGCGTCCGCGGTTAGGCGTGCCGCGGCCTTTTCGTATTTTTTACACTCGCAAACATTTGCCAATGAGGATACTTTACTGAAACGTGGAGCGGCGTTACGTCGCGCTGAAAGACAAACTTTATAGTTTGTGCTATCTGAGGCTCTCTTTTTTCCCGGTTCGTTCTTTGAAACACGTGTTTTCTGTATGCCCTGAACCCTTTGAACCCTTTAAACAAATAAACCCTGACCCTTTCCCTACCGCGTTTCCCAAACCAGACGGAAACGTGTTCCGAGGAACTCGCCGTGGATCGTTCGGTGGCTTCCGCGGTGGCGACCGGCGGGTCGGACAAAAAAAACGGGCTAACGAAAATCTGGGGCAGCACTTTGTACCACAGGGACGACATTCCGTACGACGTTTCACTGTCGGACCTGCCTGACGGGTTCACGCCGTTCCGGAACAAGGTGGAATCGAAAGCCGCGGTTCGAAAACCAAAGCCTCCGCCGACGAAAGGCGCGTTGCCGCTGGCGACCGGCGTTTCTTTTGGAAAAGAAATGCTTCCGATTGATTCTTTGCCTTTTGTGAACCCTGACGACTTGAAAATCGCAAAGCAGCCGGTCCATCCAAAAGCAGTCCTGCCTTTCCAAGGCGGCGAAACCGCCGCGTTGGCGCGCCTCCAGTACTATGTCTGGGACTCGGAAAACATCGCCACGTATTTCGACACCCGAAACGGAATGCTGGGCGGGGACTACTCCTCGAAACTAGCACCGTGGCTCGCGCTCGGGTGCGTCAGCCCCCGGTTCGTGGAACACGAAGTCAGGCGGTTCGAAACCTCGCGGGTGGAGAACAAAAGCACGTACTGGTTAATTTTCGAGTTGATCTGGCGGGACTTTTACAAGTTCTTCGCGATGAAGCACGGGGACCGGCTGTTTAAAAGCGGCGGCACCGCGGCGGGTGGTAAGTTCGTGAAGTGGCGCGCGGATAACGCCGCCCTTTCCGCTTGGAAAAACGGTACCACCGGCTTCCCCATGGTGGACGCGAACATGCGCGAGTTGAAAGCCACGGGGTTCATGAGCAACCGGGGCCGGCAAAACGTCGCGAGCTGGCTGGTGCTTGACGCCAAAGTGGATTGGCGGTTGGGGGCGGAGTATTTCGAGAACCAGCTCATCGATTACGACGCGAGTTCGAACTGGGGAAACTGGGTCGCCGCGGCTGGGCTCACGGGAAGCAGGGTGAACCGATTCAACATCGCGAAGCAAACCAAGGACTACGACCCGCAAGGCGAGTACTGCAAGCACTGGCTTCCGGAGCTAACGGGCGTGCCGGGGAAATTCATCGCGGATCCCCGGAACATGCCGGGGGACGTGCAACAAAGCGCGAACTGCGTCATCGGCGTGGACTACCCGGCGCCGTTCAAATTACCGCCGCAGGACTTCGGCGGTGGTGGCCGTGGTGGTGGCAGAGGGGGGGGGCGAGGAGGTCTAGGAGGGCGTGGCCGCGGCCGCAGCGATGGCAGGGACAAACGGGGAGACAAGCAAAGGGCGCAGGCCGAGAACATTTTCCAGTGATTCATTTTAGATTCAGCATTTATTTTTCCGCGCGGCGTCGTTTTGACAGCCGCGAAACGCGTCGTGACATTGCGACGCGCACGATGACGTTTTACGAGGTAGGCCTTGTTGTTATGAACACGGTTACACATTTACGCCGTTTCTTGTCGACTTGAGTGGCTCCTCGCGTGTTGTATCGTCGAAACGAGTGACAGGTAAGGCATCATTTGGAACAATCTGACATGACAATGCACCCAAAAAAACCTCATTCGAATAAAACGCTTTTCTCGGAAGCCTCGACGCACAACGACGCGCACACGCCACCCTCCGCGATGTCTTCCAACGCGACGCTCGGTATTGAAACTCGTGTGCGAAAGCAACAGCGTGAGCGCCGCGATGCTAACGCGGGCGTGGCCATCCCCCGCCTTCCCAACCACCTCGTCGTCGCGTTCATTCTCAGATCCGAGCATTTCAACGACCCCGCAGATCTCGCACGGCTCCCAGCGGTGAGCCGCGCGATGCGCGACGCGGTGACGGCAACGGGGCTCCAGTTTCAGGAACTTGATGAGAATGAAGCCGTGAAGCTCGGATGTTTAAGCGCGGTGAAGCGCCTGCAACGGCAAGGTCGCCTGTCGCGTCGAGAATACCTTTGTCAGGCAGCGGCGAGGAGGACAGCTCGAGAAGCTGCGGTTGTTGCGAGCGGGCGGCTGCCCGTGGGATCAAGGCACGTGTTGGGCAGCGGTGGAGGGCGGACACCTCAAGGTGCTACAGTAGCCACGCGCAAACGGCTGCAGGTGGGACGTGTACACGTGCCGTGGGGCGGCAGAGGGCGCACAGCTCGAGGTGCTGCAATGGGCGCACGCGAACGGCTGCCCGTGGGACACGCCACTTTGGAATGCCGCTAAGAGGGGCGAAGGGGAGGCGGATGTTCGGGCGCAGATCGAAGTGGGCGCGGATGTTAACCAAACAAGGGATGACGGCTCGACGCCGCTGTTCATCGCCGCTCAAAACGGTCACGAGACGGTGATACGTTCGCTGATCGAGTTCGGTGCGGAAGTCAACAAGGCAAAGAATCACGGCGCGACGCCGCTGTTCATGGCCACTCAAAAGGGCCACAGGGCGGTGGTGCGGGCGCTGATCGAGATGGGCGCGGACGTCAACAAGGCAAGGGATGACGGCGCGACGGCGCTGTTCATGGCCACTCAAATCGGCCACGAGGCGGTGTTGCGGGTGCTGATCGAAGCGAGCGCGGAAGTCAACGACGCAAAGGATAACGGTGTGACGCCGCTACTCATGGACGCTCAAAACGGCCATGAGCCGGTTGTGCGGGCGCTGATCGAAGCGACCGCGGACGTCAACAACGCAAAGGATAACGGCATGACGCCGCTGCTCATGGCCGCTCAAAACGGCCAGTTGTGCGGGTGCTGATCAAGGCGGCCGCGGACATCAGCATGGTGGCGGATGACGGCTGGACGCCGGTTTGCATCGCCGCTCATAAGGGTCACGAGACGATAGTGCGGGCGCTGATCGAGTTGGGTGCGGAAGTCAACAAGGCAAATAATAACGGCGTGACGCCGCTGTTCATCGCCGCTCAAAAGGACCACGAGACTGTGGTGCGGGCGTTTCTCGAGGCGGGCGTGGTTATCAACAAAGCGACGGATGACGGCTGGACGCCGGTTTGCGTCGCTGCTCAAAAGGGCCATGAGGCGGTAGTGCAAGCGCTGATCGAAGCCGGCGCGGACATCAACAAGGCGGCGGAAGGCGGTTTGACGCCGCTATACACGGCTTCTCAAAAGGGCCATGAGGCGGTGCTACGGGCGCTGATCGAGGCAGGTGCGGACGTTAACCAGGAAATGGATAACGGCGCGACGCCGCTTTTCGTCGCCGCGCATATGGGCCACGAGGCGGTGGTACGGTTGCTGTTGGGGGCGGGCGTGGAGGCGACGTATATTCCCGGATATCCAATGACGTCGCTGTTACTGGCCGCTCGAGAGTGCCTCGCGGCGAATGTTCAGATTCTCAGGGATTTATTCGCGGTGTGACGACGGAAACGCTGGCGTGTATCGCTCCCAAACCGGGCGGAAGCGAACTGCGCGCGCGACGCGTACGTGTAGTCACGAGCGAGTAGAGACGAGCGCGCGATGTAGTACTAGACCAGTTAGGTGGATGTCGTATCATGCGTCCGGTGGTGCATCGCTTTATTTTTTCGTGCGGTGCCGTTACAGTCGCGATACTCTTCGTGTCGTGAAATTGCGACGTTGCGCGCAGAACAAGAATGTAAATCAGCGCAAAGAAATACATCGTATCTAACATCTCGTACCCTACACGGAAGGCTGGAGACGTCGAGCAGATGCGGTGGCAAAATAAATATTGACTTGAGCATCACCCCATGGCACCTTCAGAGGCATCCTGGGCGCCAAAAGATGTGTTTTCCCCGCGGGGATTCGAACCCCGGAAGCCGGGTGAAAGCCGACAATGATAACCACTACTCTACTTCACGTCTCTCTGGTGAAACCCAGCACGGGGTGCGAGGTGCCCGCCCTGCGCCGCCTTCGAGCACATCGACACGGTCCGCCGGCAGCCGTGGGCGCGCGCCCTCTGCAGCACCTCGAGGTGCCCGTTCATCGCCGCGAACTCGCACGTCTCCGAGTCCCACGGGAAGTCATTCTCGCGCAACCACTTCAGTATTTCGAGTTGTCCCTCCCCCGCCGCCCAAACGCACAACCTATCGGAGTCGTCATCCAGGTAGTCGTCACGCAGGTCACCTCGCTGATGCATGCGTTGCAGCGCGCTTAAGTCTCCGAAATGTATGGCATTCTCAGCTTTCAGCTCGTACACTCTACGCCCCGTCGCCGCCACCACATCGCGCATTCACGACTCACCGCTCGGAGCCGTGCGAGATCTGAGGGATCGGGCAGATTGCGCGAACTCAGGACGTGCGTGATGAGGATGTGGACTGGCAGAGCCGCGAAGGCGTCGCCAGCATCGTGCTGGTGCGCGATATTACTAAAGTCAGGAGTGTTGGGGTGGGAGGTCGGCATGGTGCGTCGTTGCGCGGGCGAGTGTATGAGAGCAAAGCGCGTTTCGTCGCTTCCGAGAAAAGCGTTTTTTCGAGAGAGAGCACAAAAGTCCTCTGAAAATAAAGAGACTTCTCAATTCTCGCTTCCTTCTCGACACCAAAAACGCTCAAGGACGCGCGACGGCGCCGTTAACCTGCGCCGCGTCACAAAACGCCGTGACGAGCGGCGAGTGGCGACTTTGAACGCGTCGGTCGAGTGGGAGGCTGTCCCGGCGGGTGCGGCATGGGTGAACTAGGGGTTGATTTGTGTATTTTATTCTGCATTTATAATTTTTGAATTCGCCGAAACGGCACGTTTGAGATGTTTTGTCCTTTCACACAAGTTTAACATACATGTATGGGCTATTGGTCACACGATATGTACGAACATAAGTTGCAGGCTACGTTTCTATGGTCTAGTGGTTAGGACTTTGGTTTCTGAATATAAGAAAATACCAACAACCGCGGTTCGAATCCGTGTAGAAACTCCATCTTTTGTCCTTGAGGACGTCGTCACGCACCCAACGCGCCGGTCCCGGCGCAAAACAGCCCTCAAACAGCGCTCCACGGGATGCCAGAACGTCATAGCTGGTGCAGGTCATCCTCTATATTTTGTCACACTTCGTTGTTTTGATCACAAAGGGACCTATCTAGCTAGCTAGCTAGCTACCTGCCTCTCACCCTCTCTTTTAAAGGTCGCGCGCAACCACTGCAGTATCTCGTCTTTCTCATCTAGCGATTCCTCTGCCTCACGCATAATATCGGCCTTATCCCACGGTGCGCCATTCGCGCGCGCCCATTTTAGCATCTTGAGGTGCCTGATATCAACCGCCCGCGCGCACGTCTTTTCGTCCCACGGGCAGCCGTTCGCGCGCAACCACTGCAGCACCTCAAGCTGCCCACCCCTTGCCGCCGTCGAGCACGTCTCTTCGTCCCAAGGGCAGCCGTTCGCGCGCGCCCACTGCAGCACCTCGAGATGCCCGGCGTACGCCGCAAACGAACACGTCCTCTCATTCTACGGGATCTGTTTGCGCGCAACCACTGCAACACCTCGAGCTGACCGCCCTGAGCTGCACTTATGCACGTCCACACGCCACACGGGCAGTCATTCGCGCGCGCCCACTGCAGCACCTCGAGGTGCCCGCTCTGCGCCGCCCACGCGGCCGTCTTCTCGTCCCACTGGCATCCGTTTGCGCGCGCCCACTTCAATATATCGAGGTGGCCTTCCCTCGCCGCATGCCCGCACGTCATCACATCCCATGGACAGCCGTTCGCGCGCGCCCACTTCAGCAAATCGAGGATGCCGCCGTTCGCCGCGTACCCGCACGTTTCTGCGTCCCACGGGTAGCCATTTTCGCGCAACCACTTCAGTATCTCGAGATGCCCACCTGTCGCCGCGTTCCCGCACGTGATAACGCTACACTGACAGCCGTTCGCGCACGCCCACCTCAGTATTTTGAGGTGCCCGAAATGAGCCGCCAAATTGCACTTCCCCTCGTCCCAAGGGCAGTTGTTTGTACGCAACCACTTCAGTACTTCTAATTGTCCACCCTTCGCCGCGGCTTCGCATAAGCCTTCCCCAAACGTCAGACGTCCGCGCCGATGTAAGCTCTTAAGCGTACCCAAACATCCCCGCTCTGCCGCTTCTGAAGGCGGTAGCTCTTGCACACGCCCGCCCTCCCCAATCGCGTCGCGTATCGCATCTGCCGTGGCTCGAAATCGTTTTGCTCGAGCCACCGCGACGAGATCTGCCACTGACGGAGTTGGCGGGGAGCCATGGTTTACGCCCGAGTTGGCTTCTTGCGCGTCGGAATGATGCGGAGGAGTCGTGATACGACTGTTGGCGGGAGTAGCTGCGTTGCGCTCGGAGTTTAAGACCATGCGGAGGTATCGCGCGTGTCGTTGTGGCTTCTGTCGTTTTTTCTTGGGCGTTACGATCAAGGGCTCTAATATTCTATTATACTAAGCCCTTGTTACGACGCTTCTCTTCTCGTCGACCCACGCTCTTGAGTCCTGAACCGAGGCACTCAACCGCCACTTCTTCGACACTGCACGCATTGTAAGCCCGTCCATTGACATCCAGGGATTAGTCATGGTCATGTCAACACTTTTCGCCCTCAAACACCCCGCAAGGTCAAGCGCGACACACTTGGTACGTGCGTAAGCGCGTCATCGCCGGTCATGAGAGCAAATCGGGTCGAAAACGTCCATCCTACCACTGAGCGCGCGCACTCAAACGCCACTTCTTCGACGCACGTAGCATTTTCGGCCCATCAAGCCACGACATAGTCTCCGCCTTGGTCATATTGAGACTTGGACCCCGGGCACACCCCGCGGGGTCAAGCGCTCGCACGATGGGACGTGCACAAACGCGTCATCGCGCGTCATTTTCGACATTTTGCCCGAAAACGGCGCACTCATCAGAGACACATTCGACACACACAGCACGTAAGGCCCACTAATCAATGTCCAGGGCTTCGTCTTGGGCATGGTAAGGTCATCAGCCCTCGAAAACCCCGCAGGGTCAAGCATGAGTATCGACGGGACGTGTGTTGGTGTGTGGAGGGTGCCTTTCTTGCAGAATTCGAAAAATGCCATAATCGAGGCATCTCCTATCTAGTGGTTAGGATGTCGGTTTCTGATACCTACTGCACACTCGTACTTTTCGTGTTTTTCGTTCGTGCTCCAGCACATCGACATCGAGGCAACTCCTATCTAGTGGTTAGGATGTCGGTTTCTGATACCTACTGCACACTCGTACTTTT
>Ga0222633_1000572_pt1 | contig 30692 bp, 19 predicted proteins | sample AntAcemetageno48_FD_179816 | JGI IMG/M metagenome (GOLD analysis project Ga0222633, IMG submission 179816) | Saline water microbial communities from Ace Lake, Antarctica - #48 | ecosystem: Environmental > Aquatic > Non-marine Saline and Alkaline > Saline | place: Antarctica: Ace Lake | collected...
AGATCCTCGCCGGGTCAGGGTGCGCGAAAAACGACCGGCGGGCGTAGCCCGATGCGGTCGACTGGTGGAAGAACGCCCCCGTCGACTGGCGTTTCGTCACCCCTCTCGACGACGAGCCCGAGCCTGGGACGCGCAATGAGTTTTCCATAAAAATCCACGACGCGATGAACAAGGCCCAACTTTTTCCGTCTGGCGCTGCCCGACCCGCGCCACGTTTCCAAGGAAAACCTGCGCGATATGCTCGACCGAATGAACGAGCTTTGGTCATCGCCGCCGCGACGTGCTACGCCCAGGTAGTGCTGCTCGTCGCGGACCTGTTTTATACTCGGTGATGTATTGATGTATTGATGTAGCTCGTAAAGATACCTGTATTGTAAGACAAAGTAATTGTAAGAATCACCCTTACTACACGCAAACGACAGTGCCCTAGTGCCCACCTTCCGTGGTCTAGAGAAACACTACTACAACATCAACGCGCATTCTTTGTCAACGGCGTCGTACCCGAGACGGAATCCAGTTCGTACTAAAATTCCGAGGCTTACGGACTGGACACTGGAACGTGGAATACACGTATTAATAGTTACAAGTCTCGATACCTACCCTTACCCCGTGATTGTTTTCTCCTTCGCGGCCGCTAGGTCGCCCGCTTTCTTGACGAAATCGTCGTGTATTTTCTGCAGTTGCTTCTCCGCGCGCTTGGCGTCGTCCTCCGGCATTTTCGCTTTTTTAATCAAATCCATCCCGCGCTTCCGCGCGTTGCGCACGGAAATCTTACACCCCTCCCCGAATCGTTGTGCCATCTTGCCGACTTCTTTTTTCGTTTCCCGGGTCATGTCCAGGACGGGGACAATGAGGGTGTCTCCGTCGTCTCTTGGCGAGAACCCTAACGGGCTTTCCGTGATGGCTTTCGTGACCGACCCTTTCAAGCTCGGGTCGTACAGCAGTACCACTAGCGTCTGCGCGTCCCTCGCCGCGACGCTTCCCAGGTGCTGCAACGGGGTCGGTTCGCCGTACGCGTCCACGATAAGGCTCTCTAGCATCCCAGGCGACGCACGTCCCACCCTTAACTTCCCCAAATCCCTCTCAAGCGACTCAATCGCGCTTTCCATCGCGGTTTGCGCTTCGGAAGGATCGTACGCCACCGTGGCCACTTCTTGAGGAGTTTCCGATCGCACCGCATCCCCATCATCCTCATCGTCCCACGCCGCGTTTTTGCCAGCCTTTTTCTTCTTCCCCCTGTGCCACGCCATCGCGCTGGCGTGTACAAGGGGGGCGAACACCGCGTCACGGCGAACAAAGGTCGCGGCGGACACGCAGCCCGCACCGAACAGGGGTGACGGCACCGCCCCGATTGTGATGAACGAGCGCCCGCCGTGATTACACGCGGGGAAAACGCCGAGACAGGGCGGGGCGCGCGCGCGACAAGCATCCGCGAACGCGCGAACCGCTCGACGAGTCGCCATTCTGACGCGCGATGATCGTTGGTGGGCGTGCGCGGCGGACTGGAACGTCTAGGACGAAGCCGGGGTCGATCGCTCACGAGAGGCTCTGAGAGTGTCACTCAGGAAAGTCCAAGAAAATAAAAAATCAGCACGCTATGTGCGTCTCTCGTTCAAACGTGGTCCGCTGCCGCGCCACAACGACGCGCACGGGAGGATCGCGAGCGCGATGGCGAGCACCTTGGCGATGTCGTCGCGCGCGCTGCGCGTGGCGACGGTGTTCGCCCGACACGACGCGGGGTCCACGTCGGGTCGTGGTGGCGAGAGTCATCGCGCGCGTGGTTCGCGCGTTTTTTCCCACGAACCTCGGTCGTCGCGACGCGCGGTTGCGTCCACGACCAAACAGGGCTCGCGTTTGACCAAGAGCACACGCGGTGTGGTCAACCTGACGCCTCGCGCGGTGGCGCGCGACGCGTCTGGCGAAACACCTGGTGGCCCTTTGTCAAACGCACAACACACAACGCCCACTCCGAGTTCGCTCTGGGACATCTCAGGCCGGTCCTCGGATGTAAAACTTGGCGTCGGCGTCGGGTCCGCGCCGGCTTTTTCCGGGTTTAACAAGGGTTCAGGGCCCCCGGTGTCCCCGACACTTTTCGCGGGCGTCGCGCTTCTCGGCGGTGTGGGGTTCGTGTTGGTGTTACACCAAAGAGCCAAGGCACGGAACGAGGAGCTCGACCTGCAACGGCGGTTCCGCGGCGACTTGATTCGCCGGCGGGTCGGGACGACGGTCGGGCGCGGCCAAACGAACAGGCGCAAGGAGGTTGACTACTCGGGCGACATGGTGATGAGCGTCCGGGACGTGGCGCTGGCGCGGAGTCAGGGCCTGGTCAGAGGTGACGGAAGTAAAACTCGAGAGGAAGATTTGCGGTTCTTAAAGGAAAGCGCGGAACAAAACGCGCGAGACGCAGGAAACGCCGCCGCTATTTCGCGCGGCGAGAGGAACGCGCCAAGAAAAAGAAGTTCTGTTTCGACTCCGAAAGCGTCGCGCCCGGGAGCAGGGCCACAGGCGAAGGCACCGTCCAGGACCATGAACAGTCGGCGGCTGGTACAAGTCACGCTGGGCGTGACGTGCGTGGTCGGACAAAACCAAACCGTGTGGGCGACGGGCGGGCCTGATTCGCTGGGCCGGTGGGACGCGCGGAACGCGACGCGCCTGCAAAGGCTCGGCCGGGACCGGTGGCAGTGCGTCGTCGCGGTGCCGTTCGGCGCGCTGGAGTACGCGTACGTTTTAGGTACGGTTTCGGCAAAAGGGGCGGCGATGCGTGTGGAACAAGAGCTGGGAGACACGCGGAGCCGGATCGTTGTGTCGGATGTCAAGGCGCAGTTGTTCGTGGAAGAAGTCGCTCCCGTGTTTCAGAGTACACAAAACGGACGCGGCGGAACGAGTGACGCGAGCCAAAAATTGGCCACAAGCGCGGAGGCGTTGCGCGACGGCGCGCGAGCTCGGTCGTTTGTTTCCGACGTCAACGTCGCGGAACGTCTGCGAGGCGGGGGGGGGCAGTTCGCCGCGGCGGCCGCGGCGTTTGGCGCGCCAGCCGTGGGAACAGACATAACCGAAGTAGCCATGAACGACGACGTCAAGGTGGTTGAGGATTTCACCGACGTCAGCGACGACGAACTCGCCGCGCTCGTCGCCGAGTTGAAGCGGGAACTGGGTAACACGTAATACGAACGATAGTGGATGTATCGAAGGACTTGGCAACAGAAACGTGATGCATCATGTGACTACTTGTTACTCGAAATCTAAAGACTACTCTGACTACAGTAGTAAGAGTACTCACAGTAGTACTCTGATGACTACGGTAGTACTCTGACTCAACGCAGTACTCCAAATCAACGCTCCCGACCCGCAACGCCCCCCCATCGTCACCCCCCCGCGGTTCGCGCGCGGAACTTCCCCCCCTGTCGCTTCGGGTACTTCTTCGCCTTTGGTTTCGCATTTTTTTTCTTCTTGCAGGAGGACGGCTTCGCGAACCCGTCGCCCCACGGTTCGACGCCGATCCCCCGATCGTTTTCCCAACCGCCTCGCGTGTGCGTTTCGCCGAAGTGCCCGGACGTGAACACCGAACATCGCACACTAGAGTCGCGGTCACCCCCCACCTGCATTTCGCGGAACGCGGGCGCGACCACCAACGCGCCGTCGCCGCCTCGCGCGAAGGCCCCGACGCGAACCGATTTGAACTGCGTGTTGTTTTGACTCATGCCAGCGCTGTATTGACTCACGCCAGCGCTGTAAATCGCCACGGGGAGACACTTGACGGAATCGCCGCAGTGCCACCGTTCCCTGCCTCGCGGTGGCCCAGAGACGCGCCTTATGTCGTACAGACACACGCCATCGCCGCCCGCGTGTGACACCCACACCGCCCAGTCGTCCACCGCGACGTGCCCGCGGCCGCCTTCGTCGGGAGACCGCAGTTCTGCGTCGTCCACGAAAACGGCGACGGGATGTGACGACGACGACGACGCCAAACGCATGTCATACATCGTCGCGATGCCGTCGCAGGCGATGACGACGAGGTCGCCGTGTGTCGCGAGCGCGGCGTTACGACCGTAGGTATATCCATCAGCACGGGACGGAACCTCGAAGCGTTCAGTGGGCACGCACGTTTCCAAGTCCACCGCGACGAGTTGGGGGTGGAACATTGTTACGTAACGATACTGTGATGCTGAGATACTGAGGGATTGTCCCTCTGGACTTTCGAGCGAGCACGCCGCCCAAAGTTTCGGTGCGCTAGCCCCGGCGTGTCCGTTCGAGTTGAACGTGCGCACGCCGCCCGCGTCGCGATACGCGTCCCCCGCGCCCGCGACCACCAGGGCGTCCACGCCCTGGCGATTGAATGTCTCGAATTCGTCGCCCCTGTGTTGGATGTCGACGTCCGCTAACACCACCGGTGCGCCTCCAAGTTCCGGTGTCACGTCTATCAAGCGCACCACGGATACGTGTCCGCTGCTACACGCGACGAGGCCTGACGTCGGTACCGTCGCGAGCGCGGATAACGCATAGTTCACTTCCACCGCATCCCAGCGCACCACGCCGGGCACGCGCGCGTGCCTCACCTCCAAAGCGTCCGCGTCCCACACGGTGAGCGCCCCATAGGCATCGCCCGCCACGAATAACCCCAAACTCGCGGTGAGTGAGGTCCACGGTTTCGACCCCGCGGGGTTGGGAAGCGTCGCGATGCGTTTCCCGGACTCGGTCAGGCCGTCGCCGCCATGAAACCAGAGTTTGATTTTCGACCCGTCGCACGAAACCGCCGTCGCCGCGTTCGCCAGGAGGTGGTGCGCGGAGTGCGGGCCTATTCCCGTGTGTTTCGCGTTGGGGCGAGGAATCGAGGGCGACGCAAACACAGCGACACGCGCGGTGCTCGTGTCATGCGGCGCCCCAGCGCGTGTATGCGCGCCAGAGGAGACAGCGAAATCGTTGTCGTCGTCCTCAAACTCGACCCCCTGCTTGTCGTCCTCCTCCTCGTTGTCGTCGTCGTCGTCGTCGCTCCCAAAACCCGAAACCAAACGGCGCCGGGGTATCCACGCGTTCGCCGCGTGAAATGACGCGCACGTTGCCGCCCATCCCTTCTTCGCGGCCGCCTGCTCCAGCGCCGCCGGCGACACTGGCGCCGCGGGCGGCGCGCCAGGTCGGGCCTGCGTGAGCGGCGCTCTCGGCGGCGCGACGGGCGCCGGACGGCCAAACATCGCGACGTGCTGTTGCTGCCGCACCGCTTGCGACCTGGCGATATCGGCGAGCGAGGCGCACGTCGCGCCGAGACGCACGACCCCGCGCGCGTCGCAGAAAGAAAAAACGTCCTCCCAGCAGTGTTTGGACAGCAGGGACAGCGCGTCGTAGGTTTTGTGTTTGACGCCGAACAACTCGCGGTGTCCGTCGGTTCCCGGGGAACCGCCGAGCGAGCCGAACGTGTCCGGCGAACCTGATACGTGTCTCGGCGAACCTGACAAGTGTCTCGGACTACCGGACAAGTGTGTGTTTCCCAAACGCGCGACGGTGTCGTCAACAACATCAGAACGCGCGTCCCACAAAATCTCCTCAACCGTCTCGCCGTCGCCGAGACTCCACCGCGCGACGACGCGGCGCACGCGGTGATACGGCGGCTCTTTGTCTCGGTGCTCACTTTCCGTCTCCGCGAGTTGTTCACCTGAACTCGCGAGAAACGCCCCAAGGGGCATCTCCATCTCGTTTCCTTTCTGTACCCGCGCGCTCCAGGCATCCGCGCCGCTTTTGCGCCGGTCGCCAATCGCCGCGCTCATCGCCGTCACGAAAACATCACCCACGGCAATCGCCCTTTGGCTTGATGCCCCAGACGTAAAGAAATCGCCCCCGTGTTCGATTCTGCCGAACAAATGACGCAAGTCGCGTCGAATTTGATACGCGTCCGCATGTGTGTGGTGTTGCGTGTTTGCGTGGTGCGGATGTGAGGGTTGATGATGAGGCGGGGTGCCCCCTAGTTGTGGAGGGAAACTTCCGGCAACCAGGTCGTCTTCTTTTTGCCTTCGTTTGGACGACGGTTTCGGCGGCGGCACAGCCACGGCTTCTGCCGTCTCTTCTTCCAACTCCATTCGCGTCACGCGCTTGTCCTCGTTGCGTTTATCCCGCTCCGCTTTGCGTCGTTCTTGTTCAAGTCGTTGCTCCTTGGCTCGTTTTTTTTGATCCGCGCCCGACATGCCGGGCGTGTATTTCTTACTCCCGCCCTTCTTGCCCAACTGCGACGACGCACCGCCCGCGGGTGAGCCTCCATCGTCGGACTCGTCGTCGCTCGATGGACCAGCGCGACGCCCTTTTCCCATCGTGAAGCACTTTCAGTCAACGCAGCACGGTTGCCACCGCGCGTCGACACACACAACTTCCACTCCGACTCGATCGTGCTTCGACAATAAACAAGGCGCAGGGGCGCAAGGACGCACCTCGGGAAGCGAGAGACTAGGCGACCGCCGCGCGACGCGACCTGAACCGCTCTGCTTCGTCGAAGAAAACATCTAGGAAAACACGACAGTCCCCACGAAGTCGTCGTTGTTCATTTTTTTACGCAATCTGTCAACCCAAGCGTCGAAAACCGTGGCTCGTGATGGTCCCTTTCGCGACGGTGTTCACAACATTCGATTCGAGTCCGCTGGTTGTGTTCCTTGGAATGCGGGACTCGTCACTCGTGGCGGACCCGGAAAACGTGGCACGAAAAGCACTTGCGCCGGCGAAACCGGCGATGCGCGCGCGCGCAGCGCGCGCGCTGCTTGCAATCGTAAATTACTTTTAGATTTAAAATCAACGCCGCTACCTGCTATGTCCCTTTTTCAAGCGGGTACCTGACTCGGAACCCTAACCATCGCGTCGAAGTGGTCAAACGCAAGGGCGTTTTTATCCCCCGGGTCACGCACCGTCACGCGCTCCACCGTTTTGAACCCGAACTTTTCGTACACGGCGACGTTTTTCGCGCCGCTCGTTTCCAAGCGCGCCGGCAGATTTTTGGCATCCGCCACTAAACAAACCGCGCGCATCAGTTTCGAACACAATCGTTGCCCTTGGTGTTCCGGTGCGACGGCCATGAGCTGGACGTATGTGTCCGCAGCGCGGGCGTGCTTTCGGTGCAAATTTTCAAGCGCGTCATCCGCGGCTTCCACGCGTCGCGACATCCCGTTCGTCGCGTCGAACGCGGGGAACCCGGCTCGGCAGCACATCTCGGTCAAGTTCCTGCACACCTCAAACGTGGCGTTGGGCTTGCGGGGAAGGAACCGGACCGTGATGGCGGCGCCCGGCTCGCCGTTGTCGGTGAGCCCTAGAAATACCGCCCGGTTCTGCCCCGCCCTCAGCGCCGTCCCGATTACCACGCGCAAGATCCACCCCAAGTGTTTCACCCGGTCCGGATGGTCCCATTTGTTTCGTAAGTTTTCCCCAAGCGCCCAATCCAGCAACAGCTCCGGCTCGGACGTTGCAGTGCCCGCGAACGACCTAGTGGAGATGTCCACCGCGGCGACCGCATCAGGTCCGTTGGGGGACGGGACTTTGCGGATGCCGGAAGTGGAGGCCACGGGGTCCCAAAGGCCAAGCGGCGCGACGCGGGAGCACAGACAACCCATGGCGCGAATCTTTCTGCAGTCTGGCTGCTGGGGGTTTTCCGACAGCAGAGGACGCAAATTTTGCAACATGGTGCCAAAAGGGTGGTCAAAATCAACCCTTAAGTCAAAAACGCTTCATTCAATCAGGGGTATTTAAACAGACCCCACCCGTTTGGTGATATCTTTCGATCATACCACCTTGAATACAGCGATACCCATCAGAACATCGAACTTAAGCACGGTTGGGCAGGATTAGTACTAGGCTGAGGAATCGCCCGGGAATCCCCTGTGTTGGAAGGTTTTTGCTGTTTTTTACGCCTTTTGCGCATACGAGTCTGTGCGTCAGCCTCCAGACTTAAACACATTTTACACACTTGCTCAGAGTCAAGAGGAGGTCAGCCTAAAAAACTTTAAAAGCCGTGTCCGCTATCTTTCTCGGAGTCGGTCACGACTCTCCGACTAACCTCCCACTCACAAACCAAAAACAGGTGAAAGTCGGAGACGCTTAAAAACCCGAACCGTCGGGTTCGAGCCACACACTTTTGACACGCGCGATGACCGCCGTGGCACCTCTGCTTCCCCGGTCTCCCGGTAAACTGCGTACGCTTTCCCGGTGCTGGAGAGCCTCCGGTTCCGGCGACCTTCAAGAGCTCGCGGAGGCGCGCGAAGCGGGTGCGCCTTGGGACGCGCGCACGTGCAAGAACGCCGCGCGCGAGGGCCATTTAGCGGTGTTGCGATTTGCGCACGAACACGGGTGTCCGTGGGACGCGAAGACGTGCGAGAGCGCGGCGTCGAACGGGCATTTGAAGGTGTTACAGTACGCCAGGGAGAACGGGTGTCCTTGGGACGAAACCACGTGCGCGTTAGCGGCGAAGAACGGGCATTTACGCACGTTGCAGTGGGCGCTGGCGAACGGCGCTCCCGTCGGGGTCATGACGTGCGCGTTCGCCGCGTTCGCCGGGCACCTCGAGATCTTACAGTGGGCCAGGGCGAACGGGTGCCCTTGGGACAAAAAGACGCTGCAGTACGCCAACATGAACGGACGGACCGCGGTCGCGGACTGGGCCAAGCTGATGGGATGCCCGGAGGCGTGAGCGAGTAGGTAGGCAGTCAGTCGGACGTGTAATACAAAAGCGAAGTCCGACCGACACGTTCAGAAAAAAAAGGGAACTTTCCGATATGCGAAAAGACGGAATTCTTTCTTATTCTCGCAAAACACCGCTTTTTTGAGAACCATCCTACGGGCTTTTAGTCTGCCCGCCCTTTGAAATCAGCCTCATCAATTACAACTTCGATTTTAGCTTCCACGTTTAGCCGTGGTCAGTAAAGTGTCTGTAAACGGCGGGCTCATGAGAATCCGACTCGAAGCGAGACAATAGACCGTGGATAGATCATGGTTTCGTCACGTTTTTATTAGATAACCTGGAATTTGTTGAACGACAACGGTTCAACACCGATGATCCTAATCCGCAACGAACGATTCGACACTTGCCCGCGCGTCTGGCAACCGGCGGGAACCCCGGTTGGTCCGTCGCCCCGGTCGTGCTATGTCGTCCCCTACCGACGAGGCTTCGTTTGTGGACAACACCGCGCTCCTAGCGCAGGTTTTGTCCTTGACCGCGAGGGTCGCTGAGTTGGAATCGGAGCTCAAAATCGCGAAAGGCGGTGCGGCCATGTCGTTCAACCCGATAACTCTCTCGATCGTGTCCGAGTGCGCCGAGTGCATGAAACGTGAGGCACAAGCGGAGGCTGATGCGGTCGCGCTTGTGGTGACCACCGCGGCTGCGGAGGCGGAGGCGGAGGCCGCTGCGGAAGCCGCGGAAGCCGCCAGATGCGCGGAAGAAGCCGAGTCGGTTGCGTTGCAATCGAAAAAACACATCGATCCCCCGAGGCGCGTTTCCACGAAACCCACCGTCGGTGAGGTGCGCGACGCCGTGGACGTGCTGTCGAACCACGTGTGCGGTGACGCCTCCCTCGCGATGGTGACGTGCGCGAAATTCCTGTGCGTCAAGCACCGGGACCAGGCGTCAAACCCGGAGGGGTTGTTGCGAAGATCAATCGTGACGCTGAAAACCGTGACGCGCGAGACTGGGGCTAAACAACACGGGGGCGTCTGCAGTGGCTTCGGCCCCTCGCGCGAGGTCGCCAAGGTGCTCACTTCGACCGCGACTGCACCGTCGCTTAAAACGACTACGCAAAAACAGTCATCCACCCCGAGAGCATCCGCGCCCGCCGCGGCGACGACGGTGACGTCTCCTCGACGAACTCTGCACCCTCCCGGGTCGCCGCACGCGGTAACGGCGTCGAGGGCGGTGCCTGCGCTCGTGTCTTCGAACGGCGAGAGAACTACGGCGCGCCGCAGCAGCATTGCAAAGGTGTCCCTCGCCGAGCTCAGGGCGCCTTCCCACCAGCAAATGCAGTGGCAGGCGGAGAAGGAGAAAAAAGAGCAGAGTCGTGAAAAAATCAAAAAGCAAGTCGTCGAACGCGACGCGCGGTGGAAGGAGTCAATCGCCAAGCGCCAAACGGACCGGCTGAAGTTTACGCGGAAAGCAGAGGAAGCCGCGGAGGCGGGGGCGCGGATGGATCTTTTGCGATCGCGAACAAAGGCGCGTGAGGACGCCTTGAGCGCGGCGTCCACCCCGGTTGGGAGTCCGATTCCGGGAAACACTCCGGGATCGAGACACGGTACGCCAGGATCACGACAAGGTACGCCCCAAACGCCCACGATTGCGATGGAAAGCGAAAGGCTGTTCGGAGAGTGCTGACGATGGCGCACCCGTGCTGCGCAGTAGGAGCGGCAATTACAAGCGTCGAGGTGAAGGTCGATTGTTGTTGTTGTGTTGTTGTTGAACTGCGCAATTTCAAAGTACTTTTTGCGCTGCCGAAGTACGTACTGTCTCTCTTTCCGTAGTCGTCTCAACGGTCAACGCCCTGCAGCCTCGCGAGTTCCTCCACGTGTTTCCGAAGTACGTCTCTCTTTCCGTAGTCGTCTCAACGGTCAACGCCCTGCATCTTCGCGAGTTCCTCCACGTGTTCCCTCGCCACCTGTTCCACGCAGTCGCGTCCGTCAGGCACGCCGCGTCGCAGCACCGGCAGCGGGTGCGCCTCGGTGTTGAACACGAAACATGCGAGCGGGACCACGAGCGGGTCGTCCGTGAAGAGCAGAAACAGGTACTTGAGCGTCTCGGAGAGCCAGAAGGATTCCATTTTGTCGATGCGGTTCGCGTCGCGTTGTTTGATGCCGTTGGTGTATGGATCGCGTTGATCCGCCCCCGAGTCACCAGAATCCAACACGCTGTCCACCCCAGAGTACCCCCCGCTCCGAACCCTGGCGTGTAACTCCCACGCCCTCCACATCGCCCACCCCGCGTCCCGCCACTCATTTTGCCCGGTGACTCGCCATAGCACGAACAGCGACTCGACGGTTTCCGGGCGCAGCAGGTTGTGCGCGTCTTTTCGTTTCACCAGCATTCCGTCGCCATTTTTATACACCCGGTCCTTCCCGACGCCGCCTTCTTTCAGGCCTGAGTTCGGGAAGTGCGTAATTTCGGGGGCCAGACCGGTCGGCGACGAGGCGTACATCCCGACGCACGTTCGCGCCAACTCAATCGCGACGTCGAGATGATTCGCGTCGCTTGCAAAACCCAGCCGGGTCAGCGCCTTCGCGGCTAACCCTTCCCGTCCGACGTCGCCCCCGCCCCACCGCTGACCGAGGCCCTCGGAGTGACCAAGCGCGAGCACACCTGGCAGGAAACAAACCAGGTGGTCCATCTTGTGCACCAGAGAACCGGAAACACCACCCACGCGCTCAGCGACGTAAAGCAATCCGAGACTCGACTTTGGTTTTTTTGGCGCTATTGGTTCAACCGCCTCACCTTCCGCCGCGTCTGTTGTTTCGCATTTCTCTTGCGAAATACAGAGACTGGCATCATCCTTCGTCGTCTCTCCCGATTCCGCATCGTCACCGTCATCACCCTCCGGTTCTTCGAACCATCGCCGGCGTCGCGCTCGCGCGGACGACGACGTTTGTTTCGGCTTATTTTTATTTCGAGGTTCTCGCGTCAACCCCCAACTCAACCCGGCGCCATCCACATTGTTCGTGGGGTCGTTGTTGTCCCCCCCCGACCTGCGTAGGAGGTACAGCAGCACACCGTCCATCGCGCGCAAATAGCTCGCCTCGCCCCCAACAGGTTTCCCCACGTGCAGCCAGTGCTTCAGCAGGTACTCGTAAAACGAATCTCCCCTGAAACGATAAAAAAGAAAGTGTCAGTCGGTCGTGATGTTCATAACTTGTATGAGCAAACAGTGCACTTGTGATGTATGTAGTATACTTCCTTTTAATGAGTGTAGTCAAAGAGGGGCTGTAATCAGGGAGGCGGAGTGTGGTGATTGGGAAATACGTACCTCGCGCCCAAAGTGAGCGCCGACGTGCTGTCAAACGCCGCCGTCCCGAAACTCACCGCGCTCGGCACTAACCCGTCATGTGTTGTTTCCCACATCGCGCCGGAAACCGCGGCGAACGCCCTGCGTGCGCCGTCCGCGATGTCCCGAACGTACCCGCGACCGGCCAGCGCGGGAAGCGTCGAGCGCGCTCGCGCTGTGCGGCGCGACGGCGACACCGCAGTTTCTTCTGCAGTTTCTGTTGTTGTTTCGTCTTCGGCGTCGCATGACTCATCCGCCACTCCGTGCTCCCTGGCCACCGGGTACTCCTTCAGGCCACCGCTTTGTGGGCAAAACCCGTACTCCATCTGGACTGCTTCGTGATCGGGTTCGCCAAAATCTTCGTCTGCGTCGCGCGGCGAGTCGGCGCCGTCATCGCGCGGTGTCCTGCCCACCGTGGCGTTTTCGTTCTCGGCAAGCGCCGCTTCCAGCGCCACCCACTCCAGCACCAACGTCCCGGCTTCCGCTAGCGAGCTCTTCGTGGTCCACCCTGGGTGGTGCGGGTCGCCTGTTTTGAAATTCACGTCCATAATAGGTATCCCGGTTCGCGTTTTGAACGCGGGGGTTAGTTTCTCGGCCAAATCCAGGGCCTTTTTCAACAAGTCGCCGTTTGGCGTGTCGCCGCCTAATCCGTGCGCGCCCGTCAGCCCGCCCAATACGCGTATGGTGCTTTCGAACACGTTCGCGTTTTTATCGGCGTCGAACGCCAACGCGTCCGACGCAGCCCAAGCCCGGGCCTCATCCGCCTCATCGGTCAAGCCCATGACTAGCAGCGTATCCAGGGAGTCCACTATCGTCAACCCCACGCCCAACCACTCCACGCCCGTTTTAGAAATCGGCGCCAGCACATCCTTGGGCCACGCGTGTTCCCGGTACCCGCGCCAGGCGTGCCTCGCGCTGTTCACCACAGCCCTTCGCCGCTCGCGCGCGGACACCGCGGAGAAACCGGTGCCGTTCAACCCCAACAGCGCCGCGACATCCGCGTCGTCCAAAGGCAGATCTTTCTTCACAAAGCCCAAACCGTCGCGCCAGTCACGTCGTGGAGAAACGGCTTCGTGCGACGTGGCGCCCAGGAGCCAGTCCAGGGACCGCGGACGGTCGAGTCGAAGGGGGTCCACCACACTCGAAACGCACGCCCCGCCGCTGGCGTTCACGCCGTCCAAGCACCATCCCCTTCCCGAACCCGCGGCCAGGGCCGACCCGAATTCGGAAGGCACCCGAGGCGCGGCCTCCAGGCCCACATCCTCCGGGCTGGAGCACGCCCCGAGGCGGAGCACCGCAAGCACGAGCACCAGCGAGACTCGCGCGCGCGAAGTGGAACCCATACGCCGAGCCCACACCCCGATGGCAACACACGGGGACAACCCCGTGTCGTCGGGTGTGATGACGCTTTGGTGAGACGAGGGTCCAGTGTCCAGTCCGACGCAGAACTTTAGGTCGCCCGTTGTTGTGCAATTTTAATTTTGCGATGACCGAAACCCACCGAAAACGCTCAGTTTTCGATGGGGTCGTGCCGCGTGACGACATGCATGAGGACTTCCGCATGGCTAGCGGCGCCCAAAAACGCAGTCATGGACGCTTCACTCATATACTAGGATCCACAAGCGTCCAAGGTGCAAACAGATGCGTGTGCGCTCCGAAACGGCGGACGCAGCCAAGGTGAGAATTCTCACCATCAAAAAGTGTGCAACGGGCGACCTTTTTCTGCACGTCGCCCGGAATTTATTGAAAATGCACTCTCGGAAGCCTCGAGGCACAACGACGCGCACGACGCGGACACAAAACCATCCACTCTTCCAACTGCATGTCCGGTAAGAAAGCTCGCGCGCGCAAGGAAAAGCGCGAGCGCCGCCGCGATGCTAACGCGGGCGACGCCTTCACCCGCCTCCCCAACCACCTGGTCGCCACTCACATTCTGAGATCTGAGTATTTCGACGATCCCGCCGATCTCGCACGGCTCCCAGCGGTGAGCCGTGCGATGCGCGACGCGGTGGCAGAAACGGGGCTTCGGCTTAAGGAACTTGATGAAAAGCGTGCCGTGGAGCTCGGATGTGTAAGCGCGGTGCAGAGCATGCAACGGCAAGGTCGCCTGTCGCGTCAAGAACTCCTTTGTCAGGCAGCGGCGAGGAGCGGACAGCTAGCAGAGTTGAAGGTGTTGCGGGCGGACGGCTGGCCGTGGGACACGTCGACGTGTTGGGCGGCGGCAAGGGGCGGGCACCTCGAGGTGCTGCAGTGGGCGCGCACGAATGGCTGCTCATGGGACGTAGACACTTGCTCGAGGGCGGCGGAGGGCGGGCACCTCGAGGTGCTGCAGTGGTTGCGCGCGAACGGCGCACCGTGGGACGAGAGAGCAATATTTTTCGCCGCTCAAAAGGGCCACGAGGCGATGGTGCAGGCGCTCATCGAGTTGGGCGCGGACATCAACAAGGCGATGAATGACGGCATGACGCCGCTTTACATCGCCGCTGAAAAGGGCCACGATGCGGTAGTGCGGGCGCTGATCGAGTTGGGTGCTCACGTCAACAAGGCGGAGAATAACGGCATGACGCCGCTGCTCATCGCCGCTCAACACGCCCACGAGGCGATGGTGCGGGCGCTGATCGAGGCGGGCGCGGACATCAACAAGGCAGGGGATACCGGCGTGACGCCGCTGTACATCGTCGCTCTTCAGGGCCACGAGGCGATAGTGCGGGCGCTGATGGAGTTTGGTTCGGACGACAACAAGGCGGAGAATAACGGCGTGACGCCGCTGCTCATCGCCGCTGAAAAGGGCCACGAGGCGGTAGTGCGGGCGCTGATCGAGGCGGGCGCGGACGTCAACAAGGCGACGGATAACGGATGGACGCCGCTGCTCATCGCCGCTCACAACGGCCACGAGGCGGTGGTGCGGGCGCTGATCCAGGCGGGCGCGGACGTCAACAAGGCGACGGATACCGGCATGACGCCGCCGTACATGGCCGCCCAAAAAGGCCACACGGCGATTGTTCAGATTCTCGGGGATGCCGTATTGCACGAGGAACCGAACGAAAATCAGCCAGTCTAATAAGTGGCGAGAAGGAGAGACGATGATCGTTTCGGCGCCAGTTGTAAAACCCGGACGTACTGTCTCCGCAAACCATACCCTTCACAACCACTTCACTCCTAGCCGGTCTTTCTGTTCCCACGTCCCGTTTTCCGCGACGTGCGCGACGAGTTTCACGCCTTCCGGGAACTTCCCCGCCAGCGCGCGCATGATTTGCGTTACCTCTAAATGGTGCGTCGATAGCGCGGAAACGCGCGCGTCGCTCGGCGGGTGCGATTCAACAATGGATTCCGCCCACCGCGTCGCGAACACGACTTTCGAAAAGTGCTTGCGCAGGTGCGGGCGGCACAACTCTCTGGCCTGCGACCACGCTGCTTTGGAGAACTTTCTTGAGACTGAATCCGAAGAGCCACTTATGTTTGAATCTTCATCGTCATCTGATTCTGATTTAAGTGACTCACCCGCGTCGTCCTCGTACGCGTCGTCGTTTCTCTCCGCGTCGCTTTCGAGCGCGCTTTTTTCCTTCGCGAAGAACCACTGCGTGAAGCACAGCCTGTTTTCCATCGACGACGGGGTCACGCGGTGCAACATGTTTTGCGCCGCGAAAAGCACGACCCGTCCCATTTTTGGTGTTATTGACACCGGGGCTTCCATCGGGAACGGAAACAGCACGAGCTCGCCGCCGTCGCCGTGGCGCCACGTCGGGTTTAAATAAGTCAGCATTGTTATTCGCCGCGCGTCCACGCCGGGGTCGGCGTCGAAGTGCAGCGGGAAACAACCGCCGTCACCGGTGTTGCGTTGCACCTTCGTGACCTGGTGGTGCAGCTGCTGCGATGAAGTGCTGGGGAGCATTACGTTCAACAGTGTGAGGCACGAGCGGTCCTCCGCGACGGCCCGGAGCGCGGGAACAGAGGCTAACACCGACGTATCAAGGACGTGCATCTCCGCTTCTAAAACGTTGCGCTTCTCCAGCCTGTGTTGGTGTCCGCCGGGTTGCACCAAAACCGTGGAGTTGGGCTGCATCACCCCGGGGGTAGACGCCAAAATAAGGAGCTCGCGACGCAGGGTTTCAGCCAGGGTTTCAGGTGGCGAACCTTTAGGCCCGGGTATCAACCCATCAAGCGCGCCATCCACCACGGCGTATCCGTGGCGCCGTAGATGCGCCGCGACGTCGGGGACCACGATGCGTGTCGCGGCTTCACTCACCGCATCGAACTCCGGGGTTCCCGTGGAAGTGGGGGTTCCGTACGTAACAGGGGTGGGGACGGACGACCACGACGACGTGCACCGTGACCCGACCCGTCCAAGCCGGCGAAACACGCTCCGCGACGCGACCGACGCCATCGCGAAGCGCGCAAGTGGCGATGGTGTCGGCATTCGGCTCTACCGACGTTTCGACGAATCTGCGAAAATCTGCGGAGAATTTTCGGTTCCGAGCAGTTCGTTAATTTGCACCCAACTTCCCGCATCCCACCCACAAGTCGCACTTCTCGCTGCGCTGAGCTGGAGCTGTGGGTTCCTTTCGAAGAGTCACACAGCTTGCGCGTGTCTTGTGAGCCCCCGAGGGGAGTGCGCCCAGGCCGCGGCCTGCCTGCACGAAGTCAAGCGGCGTGCTCCGGCAAAACTAAATTAAATCGGTCCCGCACATCTGAGGTTGTCAACCAATCGGTACTTCACCAACAGTTGCTGCGAACGTTGCGGACCCGCTGAAGTCAAGTCATGTGTGTTAAGTTGGGTCTGACTTCGTGTCAATATTTTGTTCTTGGCTTCTTGTTTATCACAAGCTCATTGATCACTACGGATGCGGCCTCGATGATCAGCACGGGTGCGGCCTGCACATTTACACACTATCCTAACGCGTGCATTGAATACAACGACGACGAGGCGTTGACCGGCGTATCAGTCGCGGAATGCAAAGCCGCGTGTTGCTCGCGTGTTTGGTGCAACAGTTTCGATTACTACAAGAATTCGAACCAATGCGACCTGAGCGCCGCAGCTGCGTGGTCACACAGCCTGCTTCAACTTTCCAATTTTGACCACTACTCCATCTCCTGCGACGCCAGCCCGCCTCCGGCGAACGGCGGCGTCGGTAACTGCACGAGCTCGCTGACGAGCGGCGCGTCGTGCGCGCCGACGTGCGACTCGGGGTATACGGTGTCTGGAACGTCATCATGCGTTGCCGGGAACCTGACTGCGGCGACGTGCTCGGTCACGTGCGCTAGCTCTACAAACTCGACAAAGGACGGGAGCGACGGCAGCTTTTACTGCATACACGGCACTGTCGGCGGTACCGCGGGGCAGTGCCAATGCGCGTGTAACGCCGGGTACGAGGGAACCGGCTGCGACACCGCGAGCGCCTGTACGGCGTCCTCAAACTCGACAAAGGACGGTAGCGATGGTACTTTGCACTGCGTCAACGGTGGCGATATTGGGGGGAGCACTGGGTCGTGCACGTGCACATCATGCGACACAGGATACGAAGGTGACAACTGCCAGACGTTCAGTACGTGCGCTGCCGATTTATGCGGGGACTGTCATTTCAACGACGTTTGTGAAAACGTCGGATGTAAATGGGATGATACAGTTCCCGCAAACGGTGACGTCGCATGGTGCACGGCGTTGTCACCACCACCTCCAAACACGCCAGCGTTGCCACCACCTTTCCCGCCACCTTCACCCAAATCGTTAGTGTTGGCTGATTACGAGAGTTCCGCTTCGAGGTACTCTGCGTTATCTATTCTCGCGGTGAGCATCCTCGTGGTTCGGAGATTGAGACCTGAAGCGTCATCCCCCCAAGGATCCAGTCCGTGTAGTTCTCCTGTATGGGCTGAGGTGATCCTTCTTGGGTGTTAAGTCTAGGAAAAAAAAGTTGTGCCTGTTGTTTGGGTCTTTGTTCATAACGTAGTTGTACGTGTAGGCTTCCAGGATTTCTTCTTTTGGAAACAGAAAACTCCGAAAGTTCTGTTGTAAATCGGCGTGAGAATTTCGGGTGCGAGCAGTTCGTTCTGCACGAGGTCAGCGGGTGCTCCGGGAAAAGCACTAAAAAAAAAGGCAGATGGGTTGCTGCGTGTCCCGGGCGGCAGACGCGGAGTGGGCTTCTCCTGGGGTTTCGTCGAAATACGCGCCCAGCGAGGAATTCGTGAAGCACACGGACACGAAGGTTCCCTCCGACCGCGACAAGGACGTTACAGGTGACGTCCACGAATCGCACTTCAGCGCGGAGGTACTTGAAGTTCTCGGTGCGTTGGATGCGACGAGTCGCGTGCGGCTGGTTCCGTTGCTTTCCCGAAACGCGAGCCCCTCGTCGTTTACGGACACGTACGACGCAACCAACGCCCGACGCATCGGGAAAGGAGGGTTCAGCGTGGTGTACGCGGTGGCGCACAAGGAAACGGGCGAAGTCTGCGCCGCGAAGGTGGTCAACATCCGCGGTACGGGGGGTGGGGATGCGTTTGATTCGGGCGACGATGCTGAAAGAAAGAAAGAAACACAAGAAACCGAAACCAAAAGAGTAACAACCGCGCGCCGCGACGCAATTCGCGCCGCGCTTTGCGAAGCCGCGGTTGGCGCGGCGGCGCCAAGCGACACCGTGTGCGCGTTCAAGGCCTTGATAATCGAAAACACGCGGGTCATTTTGATTCACGAGTTCTGCCAAGGCGGGTCGCTGCTCGATTTCACGCAAACCGCGGTTGACACGAAAAGAGTGGCGCGCGAAGAAACGGCGCGCGACGCCAATCGCCGACTGCGACGGCGCAGGCGCGGCGCCAGCGGCAGTGCAGACTCGGTGCTTGACGAGGTCGGGGCGTGCCAGGTAGCTTGCGCTGCTGAGCGCGCGCTAACTCAAAACATTCAAAACATTCGAAACACGGAAAGCGCGCCCTTTGCGAAGTGCGTCTACGCGCTTGAGGAGTGCGAGGCGAAAATCGCGTGCCGCCGAGTCGCGACGGTGCTGCGAAACCTGCACGCCAGCGGGTTCGCGCACCGCGACGTGAGGCTGGAGAACCTTTTGCTTTCCGTTCCTGGCGACTTGGCATCGATGAAACTGGCGGATTTCGGGTTCGCCACGGTGTTGAGTGACGAAAAAACTGGCAGGAGACATGAAGTGTTTGAACAGAAGGACGCGGTTGGCGATTCGGTTCAGGGAACCCGGGAGTACCTGGCGCCGGAGGTTTCCGGGAAACTTTTTTCGTCGGAAAAGAGTTTTGGAAGCGTCACGGACGTCCGCGACAACGCGAAAGGCGTGGGCGGGGGCGGGGGCGGGGGCGGGTACGTGTTGCCTATCGGAAAGACAACATCAAAACACCCTCGTGCCTTGGAAAGCGTTCGCAACGCCGCGATCGCATCCGCGCAGCCCGCCGTGGACGTGTGGAGTTCGGGCGTTTTAACTTTCGTGATGCTGGGCGGGTACCACCCGTTCAACACGCGCGACACAGACAAAGGGCCGTGTTTGAACTCCGCCGAGGATACCGTTCGTTATGAGTTCGAACAACCGCAATGGGAACACAACTCGCTTGGCGCGAAACAATGCATTCAACGAATGCTCACCAGCGACCCACACAAACGAATCACCGCGGACGAGCTGTTGAGAAATAAATGGGTCGCGGAGGCATGTGAGGCGAGGAATGTGAGGGCGACAGTTTTAAGTGGAATTTTATTTTTGGTGTTTTTTGGAGCGATACACCGTTGAAACGCGCACTTGTAATACCTAGTAGTACATAGACAATCTAACCACGTATGCATTCAAGGTACACGTATTCATTCAAGGTACACGTATTTTAGTTACGCGTATTTATCAAGGTACACGTGTTTATCAAAAAAACACCGCGTCTTTATCAAGTTCCCGTGTTGATCGCAACGGTACCGCCGGCGTAACAACCCTACGCCGGCTTTCCAGGACACACCGCGCAGAATTGGGTGTGTCCTATTTGTCCGCAAATTTTACAGGTATTGTTTCTGTGTCTGCACTGGTCCAGGGTGTGGTTGTACATGCCGCATCCCGGGCACGCCCGTTTTTTCGGCGACGGCGTAAACTGCGGCGGGAACGGAATAACCACGCCCGGCCCTCGCTCGTCGTACCCTTGGGGTGTAGGGTGCTGTTCCGTGGTGTGCGTCATCATGGCCCTGGTGTTGCCGTTTGTCTTGCACATTTGGCACGGCGTTAACTCCCGGGTTGCGGTCGTTTCCCGCGGCAAACCGCCGCGGTCGCGGTACCGGTCGTGTCCTTATAAATTTCCCGACCCGTGTCCGCCGTGTCTGCCGAAAGGCCCCCCGGAGGCGCCGCGCTCGTCGTTGTCCAAACGGCCAACCGGGCACTCCCTCGCCCAGTGTCCGGCCTGACCGCACTTATTGCACGCGTCGTCCACCTTGCCAAGGCACTCCCTCGACCAGTGTCCGGCCTGGCCGCACTTATGGCACGCGTTGTCCGCAACAAGCGCGCCGTTCACGGTTGGCCGGCCGTGCATTTCCGTGGTGTGCGTCATCATCGCCTTGGTGAGCCCGTTTTGCTTGCACTTCGCGCAAGGCGTGAACTCCCTGACAGCGGTTGTTTCCTGCGGCAAACCGCGTCCGCGGTACCGGTCGTCGCGGTCGTCCCTGTGGTCGTACAATTCGTGTCTCCCGGGGGCGTACCCGGGAACGTCTCTTCGGTCGAAAGGGGCGGGCCCGGGCCCCCGGTTATCGTACGAATTGGGGAATCCCGCGCGCCGTTGCGTGGAATAGTCGTCAAACCCAGGCGGGTACTGGCCGTGGCGGTCGCGATCGTCGCGCCGCCGCGGGTGAGGCGCTCCGCGGCCGTCCCAACCGGGAGGAGGAAATGACCCTTCGTATCCGGGAGGAAGCAGCGCGCTTGGTCCTCCAAAGGAGTCGTACCCGGGAGGAGGAAGTGACCCGTCATAACCGGGAGGAAACACGCCTGTGTTCCCGCCAAACGGGGGACGCGGGACCTCCGCTGCGACGCGCGCGAACGGGGGGGGCGGCACGTCCGCCACCACGAAAGGCGCGGCAGCAGAGCCGACGCCGAACGTGGAGTTCAGACAGTCCTCAGCCGCGTCTGGGCGGCGCGTCACGACGGGCGGCGGCGGCATGCGCGTTAGGTACGTCGGGGGCGGTTGCTGCGCCGGCATCTGATACTGGTTCATCATATCAGGAGGCGCATACGCATAGGTCACGTCAGGCGGCGCGCCCGGGGGATACCCGAGGATCTGCGTCGACTGATACGGCGACGCGTTCGTGACCCTCGGCGGCGTGCCGCCGTCCTCGTCCATCGGGTCACCACCACTGAACGCGTTCAAACTAGCCGCGCTCCGTTGCGCCTTTTTCTTGACCGCGTTCGGGCCCACGCCTGTCGGGTGCACCGCGCACCACAGCATCGCGGATGGGCCTTTTTCCGCCAACCCCGCAGCGTCAATCCCCGCGCCGCCAAGGCGCTTCAACAACCGGTCGCACATTTTCCCCTGCGGCACTAAATACATCTCCAGCGGGACGGCGGCAATTTTCTTGCTAATACTCACCACGCCGTACTGTTTCTTGCGCACGTACCACTTCGTGAGACTCGCGGCGGTGGTGTCATCTGCCGTCTCCGGAACCGCCACCGCCAGCGTTACGCCCCGGGTCGTCGACCGGCCGTGTAGAATCTCGGACAAAAACCCGTTCGTGTCTTCCGCTTTTTCAAGTCTTATTCTGTTCTTGATTTCCATTGAGTTTGGCAGAATATCAACCAAGGAAGCTCCCTCGCCGCCAACCGCGGCGGCGCGCCAACGGGACGAGCCTATTTTTCCCTCGGCCAGCCTGTCGGCGAGAATCAATGTTCCATTCCACGCGCCCGGCGCCGGTTTTGCGCTTTTCTTGCGTAATAGACCGTCGAGCACCTTTGTTGCGGGCGCGGATTTAGAAGCCTTTGCGGTTTCGGGAAGAGACGGGGCTTGAGCAACTTCCATCGTCCTCGGCTTTTGAGCGACAGGGTCGGCGATCGCGGGCGCGGCGTCGTCGGCGTCGTCGTTGAATCCCTTGCTAGGGTCGTACTCGTCGTCCTCGGCATTTTCGGGTTCTTTTTCTTTGTCTTCCTCCTCCTCGTCGCTGGACTCGTCGCTGGAGACCATGCCCGCGGCTGCGAACTCCTCGAAGCTCTGTAGCCCCGGGGCGGTCGTCGCCGGGAACGTCACCGACCCAGTTTGGTCCATCCCCGGCGCTCGTGGGGTGTAGTCCTCATCCGGTTCCGGATCGTCGCTCGCTACCGACGGCACCGTAACCGACGCCGTCCGTCGGTTCCCTAAACCGTCCCCCTCCTCCACCTCCTCGCCCCCCCCAACCAAAACCACCTCCTCGCCTTTCGACGTCTTCACCAGCCGCGTGTTAACAGGACCGCCCTTGAAAAAAGCATCCTCCCCGATGTTCGCCTCGCGCTCCGCGCGCATCTCGCGCAGATCCTTCCGCGCCAGTTCCGCCGGGGTCATCTGCGCCAGCGTTTCTGGCTTGAGCTCCCCACTCAAAACTCTCGCCCTCAGGCTCGGGTTTTTCAGATCCTTCAAGTTGAACAAAAGCGACCGGGCTTTGTCGTTATACTTTTTGCGATCGTTTCGGTGCTCCGGTACGGCATGCAGCGCCTCCTCCGCCGCCCGCGCCGCTTCTTCGCAGTCGTCCTCCGATTTTTGAATGCCAAAATCTGTTTTATCCTTTGCCTCATCTCGTGCCAGGTGCATGGCTTCAAGAAGCTTCTCTCGTAGAGTCAAACGGTTCGCATCACTGGGCCCGCCTTGTGGCGGTAATACCTTTTTCACGACCGCCACGGCCACGACCTTTTTCGCGGGTGCGGATTTTTTCTTTTTGATCAGCGGCACGTCGGAATCGGATTCGCTTTCGTACTGCTCTTTCCGCTTCTTCTTCGGCATCGCCGCCACGGACGGCAGCGGGGTTTTACCAACCATCCCTCCCCGGTACGGCCAGCTTACTTCCATGTTCAGCATGGCCTCGTACAAATTGATGTCTTCGCGCTCTTCGGAATCCACGTAAAACAGAACCGCGGTTTTCTTCTTCACGTTCACTTTGATCACATCCGCGTTGTACCACTTGCCCGTATCGGGCCATAGCACTTGGATGCGCTTGCCTTTGAATTCATCGTTGAACTCCGTGATTGGAATGAGCTCGCGGTCCGATTCCTGGAAGGGGGAAAGGGGGGGGGGTGAGTCACCTGGAAAAGGGAGTGGTGATGATTGATGGCACTCGGGGAGGAGCAGATCGGCGCCACATTCGCGGGACGCGACGACGAGTTATGACTCCCGGTCCTGACTCGCGGCGGGACTTGGGGCGGGGGCGGGGTGTGGATTTTACATGTGTAGTAACGCACCACCATGATGCGCGGCCACGGACACGGGATCCACACGCGCGGACCCAGCGCTGGGACGGCGTGTTCTGAACAGGGTTCGACATTGATCGTGGTGGCGATTCGTTGGCGCGTTTTCCGATGCTCGTGAAAAATCATAAAAAATAATTTGATCGGAGACTTGACCGGGATACACGCGTCAGAGAGCACTCGAGGGGCGCGCGGGGGCGCGACCATGAGCTGCTTTCGGTGCTTCCGCCAACGCAAACGACGAGTGAAGCTGATGTTCGTGGGTTTGGACGGCGCTGGGAAGAGCACTTTGTTACAGACGATCGTGGGGGACCCTGAGGATTTTGAGCCCACCGTGCCCACTGTTGGATTTCACAACGTCGTGTTGCCATCTAAACGAGCCTTCGTCCCTGGGTTCCAAGTCGAGGTGTTCGATTTGGGCGGCGGCAAGCGCATCCGGGGCATCTGGCAGGCGTACGTATCGGACGTGCACGCCGTGGTGTTCGTGGTGGACGCCGCGGATACAGCTCGTTTAGACGAAGCCAGGACAGGTTTGTATTTCCCCTTTACCACGTTCCGCCGACTGTGGTATCAGTTACGAAGTCACAAATACTGGTAACTCTTACTGGCGTACTGTGGTAAATTGACACAGTACTGTGTCACTTTACCAGAGGTCACACCCCGGTACCCTGTCCAATCCCTCATACACGCGGTCCGAGAGACTGACACTTTGTTTTGTTTCGTCTCAGTGTTCCAGGAAACTTTGAAAGATCCGAGGCTGCACGGCAAGCCGGTCGCGGTGTTCGCGAACAAGCAGGACTTGGTCGGGGCGAAATCGGGCACCGAAATCGCGACGGCGCTGGGTCTGGACTCGCTCCAGGACGACCGGTTTCGAGTCGTGGGGTGCGCCGCCTTGAGGCGGGGGGACAAGGACAAAATCGTCTTGGCGACGGACTCCGGCGTGGGTTCCGCGATGCGGTGGCTTTTAGGAAAAATCGGCGAGGACTGGGAGGTTTTGTCAAAAAAAGTCACCACCGAAAGCGCCGCGTTCGCGGAAAAAGAAAACAACGCGAAACAACAACGCCTGGAAGCAGGGCGAGTCGCGAAACAGGAAAGGCTTTTGGCGGAGGAAAAGGAACACGCGGAAAAGAAAGAAAGTAAAACTGGCGGTGGGAAAGCAGTCATACTTCTGGGGAAAGTATACCCGCTTCCGCAGTCGCCGCCGATTTCGCAAACGCCGGGGAAACAAACCGAAAACAAAAAAGTCGTGCCCGGCGCATTTGGGTCACCGGTGGACGACGCGCCGCCGCCGGGAGGCGCGTGGACACCGGCGCCGCCGGACGTGTAGGGGGAGGGTTTAATAGACGTTACTAGACGTATTGGGTAGATTAAATAAAGACGCATTGGGTAGATTTAACAAAGTTCTTACCAGACGTTCCTAGACGTATCGGGGTCGATTTAAAGGCGAGGTCTTATCGACAGAGCGTATTACCAGATTAACGTTGCCCGTCCGTCCCTCTTCTACGCCCGCTCGCACTCCAAAAGCCGCGAGTAGTAGAACTGTGTGGCGGTCATTTCCCTTCGCTTCACCTTGAACCCGGCGGCGTTGAGCGCGGCTTCGACGTCCTCTTCTTTGTGCAGGTACGCGCGCGTGGCTTTCGACGGGCCCGGGAACAGCTCGCCGATTCGTTTGAGGATGGTGTACGCCAGGGTTTTCGGGGCGAAAGAGATGATGAGCTTGTCGTCGCTTAATGACGCGAGGTGCGAGATCATGGCGTTGACGCGGTCCGTGGGGTAGTGAATCATCACGTCGATGCAGGTCACGACGTTGTACTTCCCCGAACACTCCTCCAAGCCGATGGCTTGGAAGTTGGGCGCCACGCCAGGGGCTTTCTTACCCCCAGAGATCTCGGCGTTGTACCGCTCCTCCGCTTCGCCAACCATCGCGCTGCTGATATCACTCGCCGCGATAGAGGCGCCCCGTAACGCCAAAGGGATCGCGAGCGACCCGGTGCCGCACCCGGCGTCGCAAACCGTCACGCCTGATTGTAAAAAAAAAGTGTCAGTCTTCTGTGGGCAATCAGGGAGGTGGAATGTGGTAAATGGGAAATACGTACCATTCATGTCCATCCCGGAGGTCCAGTTCAACACCTTGTCCACGGTTTGCTGGTGCCCTACTCGGATGTCCATCTGCACCTTGTTCACGTCATCCGTTTCGCCGTAGATCTTGTTCCAGCGTTCGAACCCGGTGCTGTTGAAATAGTCCGCGACGGATTTCGCCTCGTCCCCGCCGGCGGTTGATTTCATGTCATCCCTGCGCTTGTTCGGGTCGGTCGCGATGAGCAACCCGCCGACCGCAGCTACCGCGGCGAGCCCGCCCACGGCGATGCCGACGCCGTCCGCGGTCTGCGAAAGCGCCTCGGTGGCGGCGAACGCCGGGCCCGCGAGACTTGCGACGGCGAACGCGGGAGCCGCGAGGACCACGGGCGTGGGACGGCGCGCGGCAGCAGGCTTGGACCCATCGCGCTTCGCGACAGCCTTGGGGGCGACTGTCGCGCGGAGTGAGACGCAGGACACGGCCGACATTCTGCAGGGTGGGGCACGGGGGTTGTGGCACGAGGAGTGTCAGTTTTGTTGGGGAGATGGCGGCACGGAAACGCGGCGCAGAGAGGTACACCCTCGGGGTGTTTGTTACGCAACGTCACCGACAGATACCGACGCAGATAAAGAAAGGTGAAGAGGACAAGACGCGCGAGGAGACGGAGACGGACGCGCCCCAGGACACCGCGAAAACGAAACAGCGCAACGCCACGATGCGCGCGCGTTAGGGAAACACGCACCTGGTGATGGTTCCGCGAAAAGCGAGCGCTCGACAAAGTGTGCGCGCGACGGTGATGGGATCGGGGATGCCATCAATCGCCAAGGCGTCCGGATAAGAGAGATCTGGCGAATCCAGTCTGCGAAATACTTTCCAGTTTCGAGCTTGTGCGAGAGTCTTGCTAATAGCACAAACAACAAAGGACACTATTAACTATTTACACTTCGTTCATGTTCACGTTCTATCTACACCACGTCAGCGCCGTACCGCTCGCCCGTCACCGGCGCTACGAGTTTGCAGAACACGTCACCCTCCGCCTGTTGCGCCGCTTTTTTGTCGGCTCGCGCTCGCATCACCGCAATCGCCGCGACCGCCGCGATGCCCGTCCCCGCGACTGCCCACCCATGGAACACCGAACTTCGCCGTTCGTCTCCGGTCTTACCCTTCGCGTCCCGAACCCTCCCTTTGACCGCCCCCACGCGAGGCACCTCAACTTTGTTGAGTTGTTCTCCCGAGCTCACCCAAGTTCCCACGTCGTTCGTTTCGCGAAACCCCCCGAGCGCCGCGACGGCGCGCGCCTTTGACTCGTCGTTTTCTTTTCGCGCGCCTCTTATCTCCGCCAGCGTGAACGCGACGTCCAAGGCAAAGTCCGCGGTTTGCAAGCCCGCTTCGTACCCTTCCTTCGCCGCGGCGTCCCGCTCGCCAGGTGCGAGCGGGTCAGCGCCGTCCGCTTGGATGTCTTCCACAGGCGTTTCCGCCACAGGGTCATCAACACCCGCGGCCACGAGCGTCGCCTCTTTTGAACCCGCACCGTACTTCATCGCCACGACGTCGCGCGCCGCCTTGGCGCCCGCTCGGTACGCCACTCGCGCAATCGCCCGCCGCGCTTTTGGGGATTCGTACAACGCGAAGTCATCGTCCGCGGTGTTGGGTTCGCGCGCCAGTTTCATGGAAACCGTGTGCAAACCGAGCAAACTCAAAACCGCGAGGGACCCGTCGTGGCCGGGGCCCGAGCCGGGGGACGCGACCGAGCGCTCGACGGCGGTCGCGGCGTCGTCGTCCACCGCAACGACATCCGTCTCCGCATCCGTCTCGACCGCGACGACATCCGTCTCCGCATCCGTCTCCACATCCGCCGCCGCATTCTGCAGCTCTTTCGCCCCCTGCCGGTACCCTTCTGCGTACGCCGCCTGGTACCGCTCCTGCTCGTTTTCTTCCTTTTTCGTCTCGCTCGTCGCCGACCCGGCGGCGTACCCGTCGGCGTACCTGGAAGGGTCGTTTAAACCGTCCGCCAAGTCGCGCGCCGTGGCGGTGTCCTTGCCCTCCTCACCAGCCTCCACGCCGTCCGCGAAGCCTTCGTCGTACCGGTCAAGAACAGGGTGGTGCGGATCTTCGGTATCAGGGGTATACGCGTGCGCTTTTACAGGGTCCTCACTTTCATTTGTCGCGACGTCCGCGCGCGTCACCACCCCGGTGGGTTTCTCGGCGTTCAATGCTTTGGAAGGTTCGTCCGTTTCGGGAACCGGCGAATCCGTCTCAGCCTCGATTTGGGTCATGGACGTGGTGTGCTCCGCTGTTTCTCCCGAAAGCTCATCCATCGCCGCGTCGACGTCCGCCGTCGCCTGCGTCTCCGCGGATTTCGAGGGAGGCGTTTCAACCGTCGCCGACGACGCGGTGGGCGCCGCCGCCGGGGGATACACCTTTTCCTTGCCGTACGAGTAATCGCCAGCCGTATCGCCGAAAGCGTCCACGAATTCGCCGTTCTCCAGGTCGCCGTCGTGCAACGCGTCCCAGGCGTATGATTCGGGGTTCAAAACCGGGTTGGAGGTGTTGGCGGTTGTTTTTTGGGCAGTCGGTTGCGTCTGCGACACGGGCTCTAAAGGCGTCGTGGGCACGACACCAACCCTGGCCAGCACGGGGTCCACCACGGCGTCGATTCCATCCAGGGCGAGCGCCGCGGATAACAGCCTCGCCCCGGTGTACCCTTGGATCTTTGCAACCGCCTGCTCGCACTTCGCGGTTGACGGTGTCTGCACCTTCGCGTTGATGGCTACGCAAACTTCGGGATCTGTCTCCGCTTCCGCGCCAATGCCCACGGCATCCGCGATGCGGTCCACGAAGATTGCATCAGAGGCGGAATTTGCGTAGGACGTGGCTCTGCGGAACACAAACTCCGGCGAGTTTATGTCGTGCGCCGCCCCGTTTTGGTCCACGCCGTCATGCGTACCTGCCTCGCCTTCCTCGACGACGATTGTGTACTCAACCCTGGTAAGGTCGAACCGTATGGGCTTGAACGGAGTAAGCGCGGCGTCCACGGACTCCACGTCCTCGGTGTCCACAAATCCATCCACCACCTCGATGTTATCCACGCCCTCAATCTGCCCGAGAGACGCAGCCGCGCCGGCGTTGGCGCTCGCCCCGGCGCCCATCGCGGCGTACGCCTCCGCTAACCGGCCGTCGATGGAAACAATGCGCGCGCTCACCGTATCAAGGCGCGCGCCCAGAGTCGTGGCGACCGTCACTTTGACCGCGTCGAGGTCTATTTTGCGTGAATCCGAGGTTTCGAACGCCAAAACGCCGATCACGGGGAACGTCATCGCGAGGCGCACGTCTTCCGGGCGGGTTTCACCCTCCTCATCGTCGGGCCCAGCCGAACCCGACCCAGCCGCGAACGCCACCGCGTTGCGAAGCTTGTCCGTGAAGTGCGAATCGAGCGTCTCGACGTGAAGCGTGATGTCAACGGCCAGGAAAGAAACGGACGAAGCACCTAACGCGCCTGCCGTGCCTTCCAACGCGCCTTGCCGTTCCGCGAGCGACCACTGATACCTGGAAACCTCCCTTCCCACCACCTCGATCGCGGTCGCGGTGGACGCGCCGAGCAGCAACCCTGTGACCACCGAGACGAAAACGCGCGAGACACCCCGTGAGACACGCATGGCGCTCGCGTGCACACCAACGAGCACGCGCTGTCGCGCAGTCGGCTCGCCGCGCGGAGAGCAATGGCCCGTCCGAGGAGGCGAATGAGAACAATCCACAGCGAGGGTGTTGAAAAAGAAAGAAGGATGCGGGAACTCAAACCAAAAAATTGCCAGTCTGATACCCCATTTTACCCTTTCAACCGTCGACCGTGTCGAAACAAGTTTACAAGTTTCGAGACACCTCGCCACAGTTGGACGAGCGCTCGCCTCTAAGACGGGAAGCCCTCTTCAATATCCTAAGCCCGACCCTTTCCACGCCACGCCCAGTGAACGTCTCGCGTCAAACTCTGGTGCGTACCGAATGAACCTGACCGCTAACCGTGAAGTGTGAAACGCGTGAAAAGTGCGAACGCATTCCGTTCGACCTTGTGTTCGACCGACACATTTTCCGCAGCAGAACGCCGCGGCACAACTCACGCGCGACCGAACACCCTTACAGTCTAGCGCGTCCAAGGCGCAAGGCGCTGACTCGAGCGGTCGAGTCACGCCGCACGCGCTCTTGTACCGAGAAGACACTCGCCCCGCCCCGCCCTGCCCTGGCTGGCAGCCTGTTCCGAGAAAAACTGTTTGTGTCGCAGAACGCAAGATGATCCGCCGCGCCCGTTATCCGTTTCTCCCCTCCCCAAATTTTAACGTAACGCCTGAAAATCTCATCTTTCTCCCTCTCTCCGCTCCTCACCCTCGCAGACGACGCACGACCATCCATGACCACCGTGGCCCCCATGAACGACGCGGATGTACTTCCACTCACCAACCCACCCATCAAGGTCAAGGTGGCCGCCCTGGAGAACCTCATCAAGGTCAAGAACGCCACCCCGGTGTACATCTATCTCGTTTCTGTGCTCGGCGTCGTCGTGCTAGGCCTCGGCGCCGTGCTAGGCCTCGAGCTCGGCCTCGGCGTCGGCGTCGTCTTCGGCATCAAGATTGACCCCCGTACCCGTGTGCACCTGCGCGGGCGGCGTCGCCGCCTGCGGAGCTGCATGCACGAGCGCTGCCGCCAAGTGCGCCACCTGCGACGCAGGGCTCAAGACCACCGCAAACGGCACAGCCTGCGAGGCTTGCGCCGTAGCTCACTCCGCTTCGTACAGCGCGAATTGTACGGTCGATGCCTGCGACGCCGGCTATGAACCCAACGGAGACAACAGCGCGTGTACTGCATGCGCCACTGTAGCCAACCTTGCTACTTACGGCTCCGCATGCACGGTCGCTTCCTGCGACGCTGGCTTCAAACCGAATGGAGCTGGCAGCGCGTGTACTGCATGCGCCACTGTAGCCAACCTTGCTACTTACGGCTCCGCATGCACTATCGCTTCCTGCGGCGCCGGCTTCAAACCTAATAGAGCTGGCAGCGCGTGTACTGCATGCGTCGTAGCGAACGCCGTTACCTACAGCGCCGAATGCACGGTCGCTTCTTGCGGCGCCGGCTTCAAACCGAATGGAGCTGGCAGCGCGTGTACTGCATGCGTCGTAGCGAATGCCGCTTCGTACAGCGCCCAATGCGCGGTCGCTTCCTGCGTCGCCGGCTACATGACCAACGGGGACAGCAGCG
>Ga0222633_1000574_pt1 | contig 30606 bp, 29 predicted proteins | sample AntAcemetageno48_FD_179816 | JGI IMG/M metagenome (GOLD analysis project Ga0222633, IMG submission 179816) | Saline water microbial communities from Ace Lake, Antarctica - #48 | ecosystem: Environmental > Aquatic > Non-marine Saline and Alkaline > Saline | place: Antarctica: Ace Lake | collected...
CTAGGGGCCAGTGTTCACGAGGCTCAGCAGAAAACCTACCAACGTGTCAGTGAAATAACCTTCCAGAACGCTGAGTATCGGACTGATATTGGCTATCGCGCAATTGCACGGGAGCTTGCTCGTTAGACTTGTTGTGCTTTTAGTGCTTTCAGTCGCAGCTCTGATAGAGCAGCGCCGAAGTCTTTGCCTTTTAAATTGGGGTCCACTTGATCGGACCCAATACCTTGTACAACTTGAAAATGTCGATTCCAGTCGAACAATGGCCGAAGCGCTGTCAAATTTTTGATTGATTGAGCTAGTCTGAGCAAGTCTTGAAATCGCTTGGGTCTTCTCAAAGCATCTAAATTCGTGAGTAACTTTAGAACTAATTCCGGTCTCGGATTATCAATCAATAGATGATCCATGTACTTGTTGGCGGCGAGTGCTAGCTCAGCATACCTGTTCGGTACTTTCATTCGCGTCAGATGGTCCCTAAGACCAAAACCAGATTGTGAACATAAGCCCGCAAAACGAAGTTCGGGGTCTGTTATTTTAGATGTCAGTCCTGCTAACCGATCGATACCACTATTTGGAATAGCCGGCCAGAGTTTGTCGTGAGCACCCAGGTCTGTTAGGAGTTGAAAGAAACGAGCTGGATGATGGGTCTCAAGCGCCTTGGTTACTTCAACCCAGATGCGTTCTACGGCGAGCTCTGCGAGCTGGTCCTCGTTGATCATTTGGCGTAGCAACGCAATAGTTTCCGGGGCGATAGCGAAGTCTTCGAATCTGGCAAAGAATCGAGCGATTCGAAGAATACGAAGAGGGTCTTCGCTGAACGCCGGTGAAACGTGGCGTAAGATTTTCAGTTTAATGTCGAGGGCGCCTTTCTGGGGGTCGATCAAATCCCCATTGGCTGACTTTGCGATGGCATTAATGGTCAAATCTCGGCGCATTAGATCTTCTTCAAGGGTGACCGAATCACTCGCGTCACACTCAAAGCCTTGATGGCCAGCTGCAGTTTTTCGTTCCGTTCGTGCGAGGGCGTACTCCTCTTTACTTTTTGGGTGAAGAAAGACAGGAAAGTCTTTACCTACTCGCTGGTACCCTTGTTTTAGCATCGCCTCCTCACTACTGCCAACCACCACCCAATCTTTATCGAGGACGGGTAGCCCAAGCAATTCATCTCTAACCGCGCCGCCTACAAGATAAGTTTCCATAATCAGATTATCGGCCAGAAGACGCAGAAATGGAAAACAGTTTATTGTCGTCCAGGCGTAACGCAGTTAACTCTCGACCCCAGACACAGCCGGTGTCGAGGGCAACAAATTGTTTGGAAGACGTTTTGCCTTCAATGGCTGCCCAGTGACCGAACAATATGCGGCTCTCGTCGTGGCGCGGGAAATTGAACCAGGGCGCAAAACCCAATGGTGCGGTATCCGTTTTTGTGTTGAATTCCATTTTACCTGCCGCATCGCAAAATCGAAGTCGCGTCAGGGTGTTAGTGATGGTGCGCCATCTTGTTTCACCTTTCTGGGTATTGGAGAACTGGTCAGGATCGTTGCCGTACATATGGGATAAAAAATTCAGGTGCTCCTTTCCCTGGAGTACAGCCTCGACCTCAGATGCGTAGGTTAATGCCGCGGGGATTGACCAGATGCTGGGTATGCCCGCGTGGACGACAAAAACATCGAATTCTTTGTCGTAGAAAGCAAGCGGCTGGCGACGCAGCCACTGGATGATTTCTGTCAGCTCAGCGCTGTCTAAAATGTCTTGGAACGTATCTGAACGTGAAGGCGTGCGGTCAGTTAAGGCAACGGCTAAAAAATGTAGATCGTGGTTGCCGAGGACCATTCTACAGTTTGGTAGTTGCCTAATAAAATTGATGGTTTCAAGATTGTCTGGACCTCGATTAATGAGATCCCCTGCTATCCAGAGGTGATCTGCACCGGGAGCAAAGTTAACTTCACTGAGTAAAGCCGTCAGCTCTTGAAAACACCCTTGAATATCTCCCACGACATAGGTACTCATAGTCAGGGCGCCTCAGTAAAATTTGCCAGACTAATGAAGTCTTCAAGAGAAAGTGTTTCGGGCCGACGCTGTGGATCAATTTCCAGGGTCTCGAAGGTGGCGGTAGAGGTGAACCCTCTCAGTGCGTTGCGCAGTGTTTTGCGTCGCATGCTAAAGGCTTGATTGACAAGTTTTGAAAATCGGTCTTCATCTTTCGCTATTGTTCTGGAAAGCTTCGGTTGTAATCGAACTATTGCTGAGGTGACTTTCGGTTGTGGGGTGAATGCCTCGGGTGGCACGGTAAACTGTAAAGTCGCATCGCAGTAATATTGGCTCATTACAGACAGCCTGCCGTAGTTTTCCGTATTTGGTTTTGCGACTAATCGCTGGACCACTTCTAACTGCAGCATAAAGTACATGTCTCGAATTTGATTCAGGTGGTCATACAACTTAAACATCAAGGGTGTCGAGATATTGTAAGGAAGATTACCCACAACGCGAATATCTGAACCCAGTTGGTTGAAATCGAATTTCAGTACGTCCGCTTCAATTAGCTCTATGTTAGGGTATAAGTTGCGTAGCTGGGCCGCTAGATCCCGATCGATTTCAATCACTGTTAGATCGCAACCCGAGTCAACCAACGGCATTGTTATTGCGCCCCGTCCTGGTCCGATTTCGACGATAGACTGGCCTTTATCTGGAGAAATTACTGAGATAATTCGTGAGATAATTTGCGGATCATGCAAAAAATTTTGGCCGAATCTTTTTCGCGCTTTCACGATGCTCTAACACTGATCATTTGAGTCGCGCAACGTATGGCTGCCATCAGGCTGCCCGCGTCCGCTTTGCCGGTGCCGGTTAAATCGAGCGCGGTGCCATGATCGACGGAAGTTCTGATAATAGGTAGTCCCAGAGTAATATTAACCGCTTCGCCAAAACCGTGATGTTTCAGGACGGGTAGTCCCTGGTCGTGATACATAGCGAGTATCACGTCTGCCTTTGCCAGGCTGTTAGGGGTAAATGCTGTGTCAGCTGGAATTGGTCCGATGACGTTTATGCCGCGTTGCAAAGCGATTGCCAGAGCAGGTTCAATGACATCAATTTCTTCCCTGCCAAGGTGACCTGATTCTCCTGCGTGGGGGTTGAGTCCGCAAACCATAATACGGGGTGTCTTGCGCCCAAAATGATCGATCATAGACTTTTGAATAATGTCGAGAATTGCCAACAAATCATCCTGATTGATAGCATCAGCCACTTCTCGAAGAGGTAAATGGGTTGTCGCCAATGCAACACGAAGACCGCCTGAGGCTAACATCATAACAACTCTTGGAGTCCCCGTGCGCTTCGCCAGCCATTCAGTGTGTCCGGTGAAGGGGATGCCAGCGTCATTGATGACTGCCTTATTGACCGGCCCAGTGACCATCGCATCGCATTCCCTGGTCTCGCAAAGCGACACCGCTAATTCGAGGGTGTCTAGTACGTATTGACTATTCTCGGGGTTTAGAACCCCGGCTTTGACCTTTCTCTTGCATGACAGAGGTAAGATGTTTAAGCGGCCGGGAACAGCTTCAGATGGATGGCCAATAAGATGGAAATCCGCTGACTGGCCCAATAAAGTTGCCCTGTCGTCGAGCATGATCGGGTCTGCAATGCCTATGAGTGTTGCGTTCAAGTCTGCCTGGTTAAGCCCAAGCAATAGATCAGGTCCTATGCCGGCAGGTTCACCTGGAGTGACAACGACTACACTTCTAGCTGCGGATTTCGACAAAAGCGTCCTCTCGTAGCTCACGTACCCAGGACTCTAGTTCTTCGTCCATCTTCTGATTGCGAAGAAAATTGGCTGCCTGGCGCATCAAAAATTCTTCACTCATATCTTCGATGCGGTGTCCCGTGACTTCTAAAAAGTGATAGCCGTGCTGACTGCGAAATACTGGAGACGTTTCCTCGATACTGGTGGAAGCAATATGTGCTTCAAATTCCGGCACAAAGGCTCCAGCAACACTCCAGCCCAGATCACCGCCGCTCAGGGCAGATCCAGGGTCATCGGAATGAAGTTTTGCAATCTCATCGAAAGGTCTGCCTTCAATGACCTCAGCCCTAAGGGATTCTGCGAACTCTCTGGCTTCTTCCTCGGTCATAATTTCTGAGGGTTGGATCAGCACATGTCTCACTTGAGTTTGTTCGACTCGGCCTTCGCTTTTGGCGCCGCGTTTGTCTAGCAAGGTCACCACGTGGTATCCGCTGCCACTTTTGATGGGACCGCGAATATCACCTAATTCCATACTTACTGCGACATCAGAAAACATCGTGGGTAGTTGGACCGCCTGACGCCAGCCTAGATCGCCACCCTCAAGCGCATCAGAGGCAGTACTTCGTTCGATTGCCAGGGTTTGAAAATCTGCCCCGCCTTTAAGCTCTTCGATCAACGCGTTTGCTGATTCTTTCACTCTATTAATTGCTTCACTATCAGCGCCTTCCTGAAAAGGTAGGAGAATATGCGCTAGGCGATATTCATCGGCCGTCAAAGACTGTCCAAGTTCGGATTGGAGAAAAACCTGTATCTCCTGCTCGGTGATTTTGATTCGACTGCGCATAACACCCTCGCGAATACGACTGATCGCAACTTCACGTCGAACCTGGTCTCTCATTTCAAGATAAGAGATACCGTCTTTTTCTATTTCCAAACTGAATTGTGCGAGGGTTAGTTCATTTTGTGCGGCGATCCGGGAGAGGGCGCTGTTGAGTTCCTCATCGCTGACACGAATCCCCGCACGGTCAGCCATTTGGAGTTGGAGGTTTTCGACAATCAGTCTTTCAATGATCTGCTGCCGCATGATGTCATCGGGTGGTAGGCGCTTGTCCTGGCCCTTGAGTTGACCGACGACAGCTCGCCTGCGCGATTCAACTTCGGATTCCATCACCACATCGTCGTCTACCACGACTGCAATCTGATCGAGAATCACCACGTCTGCTAATGCCATGGTACTGGTCAAAAGTAGAGTACAAAGTGCAGTAAAAAATGCCATATCAACAAAAGTAAATTTATTCATCATAACCCTATTATATCCTCTCGCTCTCGGTAACCTGGAATGGCGTCTTCGAGGAATGAATCCAGACGACCGCCGAGGTTGGCGAGGCCCTTTAATTGAAACTCAAAAAATATACCCACATCCGATGGTGTTTTCTGATCGTTCACAGCTATAAATCCGCCGGGCGTTGTGGGGTCATCAACAAACTGGGTGACGTTGCGGGGGTCTTTGAGGAATCGCCTCCAGACCAACCGGGTTTTCCAACAACAGTCGTTATATTCCAGACCTGCAAAAGCCTCAATAGTTCGATTGTCATCCCAACCAAAGTTCCAACGGCCAATCGCGCTCCAGTGCTGGGTAATGGGCCAAATCAGATTGACGTCAGACTCTTCGGATTTAGTAATCAAGCTAGGCTGTTGGATTTCCGAGGCTGTGTAGGTGTAATTTATGTTCACTATTCGCCTGAAACCATCGCTGTATTTCAGAGCAAATGTACCTCGATTGGAACGGTTAACGTCTGGTTCCCATTCGTAAGAACCGGATATCGATAGGTTGTCTGTTGGTTTTACGCGAGCTTCAGCAAAGAGGGGGGACTCATCAGCGGTTGGATCATCAGAGGCAGTGGGCTCAAAGACAACGTCCCGGTCCTTTAAGTAGTAGATTTGGCCAAGGCTTAAGGTGAGCAATTCAGAACCAGTTTCCTCCGACAAAAAGCGACTGGTTAAGCCCAGACTGATCCGCTCAGCATCGCCAATTCGGTCGAATCCAGAAAAGCGGTTATTTCGGAACAGCGAAGAATAGGATTGAGTCGATGCGCCGGCATCAAATTGAGGTAAATCAGCCTGGTCGTCGTTCTCGACATAGAGGTAAAAGACTCTTGGCTCCAGAGTTTGTTGCAGGGATTTGTTTTTGAGTGTGAAGAATCGATCAAAGTAGAGCCCGCCATCAAGAGACAAACGCCCGGTGGTGACCTCGGGGTTTGACGGGGCAGTTAGCGGTTCTGCGTCCAGCTGATATTTACGGTGGATGCCCCCAATCGAAGGCTCTATAAAGCCCCAAATTGCCCGGTAGGGCCAGGAGACTTCTAGATCGGTGTAAGCGCGTTCTCCTATCGTTGCCAAGGGGCCGGTTAGGCCAGAATTGTCCTTGTCGAAAAACGTGTAGTCGAATTTCATCTTGGTTTCGAGAGGGCCGAGATCCCGTCTCCAGGATGCGGTGAGATTCGGTAAACGCTCGTATTGGTTTGCCCCCAGGGGGTCTAGTGATTGAAACCCCTGAACATTTAGAGAGGATTTGAAGTCCCCGGCTCGATAGGAAACAGTTCCGAGCCTTGTTAGGGTAGCGCTTCGTTGCTCTGTCAGGTTACCTCGAACAGGATTGAGGAAATCGTCAATGGAGGTTGAGCCGAACTCACCACCGATATCATCGACATAGTCGATGTCAGAAACCGTATTGTAGTCGATGGACGTTCGCCAGGCTTCAGACCAACCGGCTTCATGGCGAAGATTGAGATACCAACGATCCTGCTTCTCGAAATCTGTAATGACGCCACCGGTGTTAGTCCCTGCAGTTGTCAGGTCGACTAGATCTCGATCATCATATTCATCGTCGCGGCGAATAAAGCCCAGATTGATTTCGTTGTTGGTTCGAAGGCTTAGATGGCGAAGTTGCAAATCGTGCACAAGGCCTCGTTTCCAAAGACTACGAAGCTGATAAGTCGCGTCATAGTTCGGGGCCAGATTCAGATAGTAGGGAATGATGATGTCCGTGCCACCGTCGCTATCGTGGCCCAGACTAGGCATAAGAAATCCGGACTGTCTGTCATCGTTCAACGGAAATCGCAAGTAGGGTGTGTAGATGACGGGAATGTCCTTGATCCGCAAGGTGACATTGCGAGCAGTGCCGTACCCTTCATCAGGCCTGAGTTCTAAAGTGTTACTGTTCATTGACCAGGTATTGCTGCCAGGATCACATCGGGTAAACGTCGTGTCATCCAGCGAAATTTGATTTAGGCTATTTTTTTTTAAAGTTGCCGCATTGCCTCGAAAACCCGACTCGTGGAGCAGGAACTCTGCCTGGTCAACAACGCCATCTCCCGTCAATAAGTTGGAAGTCGCATGCTCACCGGTGAGTAGAAGACCGCGATCCCTAAGTTGCAGCGGACCATCGATTTCGGCGACCTGCGTTTCGTCATCTTGAACAACCCGTGGCGAGCGGATCTCTTGTGTACCCTGATTGAGAATCACATTACCGGTCAGGGTCGTCGATTCATTGACAATATGTACGGCATTGTCAGCCTCAGCACGCATCAAACCTGTCGATGTTTCGTACCGAAGTGGAGGCTCCAGATAGGCGCCATGACAATAAAAGGGCACATGACTAGCTTCGGCTGCATTCATAGCCGACAGCGGACGCCAGTCGATTTCCGCAGCGGTTCGATAGTCCACAGTGGCTGCAGAAGTCAGGGAAGAAAATAGAACCAGAGGCGTAATTAGATAGCGTGTTGGGCGAGTAAATCCCGTCAACATGGTTAGCGAGGCCTTTATGGTTAGCACCGAACGAAAGAGTTGGGGGATAATAAAGCATTCACCTTATCAGGTCAGGTAATATTTAGGTCTATGCCAACTTCTGAATACCAACAAGCCCGCCTCTCTGGGTTGCGCGACTGGGGAGCCGATTCACTTCGATCACTGGGTCATCCAGTAGGCCCGGATTTTGTAATTGAAAGCGCTTCCGACGATGCCAGTTTTCGACGTTACTTTCGTGGCTACTCGGCTGGCGCCAGTTACATATTTGTCGATGCGCCGCCAGACAAAGAAGATAATAAAAGCTTCGTTGATATTGAAAGACGTTTGTCTGGAGCTGGCGTGCTGGTGCCGCAGGTGTTGGCTACTGATCTCGATCTAGGGTATTTGCTGCTGACCGACCTTGGCGATCAGTTGTTACTCTCTCAGCTGCAGTCTGCAGCTCTTGATGGCCAAGAGAAGCTATATCATGGTGCTATTGAGGTGTTGGCGCTGGTGTCGAGTGCTGAGACAAAGAATTTGCCAGTCTATGATGCTGATCGGCTCCAAACTGAGATGTCTCTTTTTCTTGACTGGTTTTTGGCTGGGCAACTGCAATTATCGCTACCGAATGCCGTACTCGATCAACTCCAATCTGTTAGCGATTTGATGATCGAAAATGCTCTTGGCCAACCAAAAGTTTTTGTCCACAGAGATTTCCACTCACGAAATCTCATGCCTCAGAAAGATGGAGCTCTTGGTGTCATTGATTTTCAAGACGGTGTTTTAGGGCCAATCACGTACGATCTCGTGTCGCTTTTGAAAGATTGCTACTGGCGATTGCCCAGAGCTAGTGTTCTCGAAATTGTGGAAGCTTACCGGCTGCGAGTCTCGCCTGGCGTTAGCAAGGCTGAATTTTTGCGGTGGTTCGATTTGATGGGGTTTCAACGTCACCTAAAGTGCGCTGGTATTTTCAGTCGATTGAACCTCAGAGATGGGAAACCTCGCTATCTTGAAGATATCCCCCTTGTCGTCTCCTACCTCATCGACGTGGCTGGCGAATATGCAGACCTTGGCGACTTCGGAGCCTGGCTTGAAACCGAGATTGTTCCTTCTGTGAATAGGCTGGGCCCATGAAAGCGATGATACTTGCTGCGGGACGGGGAGAGCGAATGATGCCGCTGACTCGCAACTGCCCGAAACCACTGTTACCCATTGGCGATACAACTCTTATCCAGAGGCATCTAGTTCGCCTTGCTGAAGCTGGTGTGCGGTCAGCAGTGATTAACGTGCACTTTCTCGCTGAACAAATTCAGAGTCAATTGGGGAGTGAACAGTTCGGTATTAAACTGGAATATTCGATCGAACCTGAGCTTTTAGAAACGGCCGGTGGTATTCAGGCAGCATTGCCATTGTTGGGTGGTGAGTCCTTTCTTGTCGTGAACGGCGATATTTATACGGACTTCGACTTTGGTACTTTTGTGAGCAGGGCTGACGTGGGTAGAGCAAAGGCTGATCTCGCTCATCTGGTGATGGTCCCGAACCCAGAGCATCACTCGACGGGGGACTATGGAGTAGACGCCAGCGGTCAGTTGTCATTCACTGGACCTACATATACCTACTCCGGCATTGGCCTCTACAACCAAGCGTTTTTTAAGGACATAAATCCAGGAAAACTGATGCTCAGGCCTTTGTTCGATCAGGCGGTAGAAATTGGCCAGCTCAACGGGGAGGTATATACAGGCCATTGGACCGATGTTGGTACTCCTGCCCGTTACGAGGCCCTACTATCGCAATTGAGCTAAGTTCCATGCTCTCTAGGTGATGGCCGAGCCAGCCTCTTATTCTACGATCCAGATTGATCTAGTGCATAGCTACTAGTGCATAGCTACTAATGCATGGCTAAATGATGCGCTCGCCTCGACCGGTAGCGCGAACGAAAACCAACCTAAACTCATCGATAAGAAAAATCTTCACATCAGTTGAGGTCAGTACCGTTATCTTTATGCGCTATTTCGCTACAATGTTGCTTTGACTGAAGCAAGGTGAGGCACCATGGAACCGATTATTGCACCATCGATACTGTCGGCCGACTTTGCTCGACTAGGTGAAGAAGTTGATACTGTGCTCGCTGCTGGTGCAGACATTGTTCACTTTGACGTCATGGACAATCACTACGTGCCAAACCTTACCATCGGACCCATGGTTTGCAGTGCACTGCGTAAATATGGAGTGACTGCGCCGATAGATGTGCATTTAATGGTGCGGCCTGTCGATCGTATCATCGGAGATTTTATCGAAGCGGGTGCGAGCTACATCACGTTTCATCCAGAGGGTACAGATCACGTTGATCGGTCTCTGCAGCTGGTTAAGTCCGGGGGATGCAAAAGTGGGCTGGTCTTTAACCCCACCACCCCCCTAAGCTTCCTGGATTATGTGATGGATAAGGTCGACATGATCCTCATCATGTCGATCAATCCAGGTTTCGGCGGACAAACTTTTATTCCTGCTACCTTAGATAAACTGAAAGAAGTTAGGCGGCGTATCGATGAAAGTGGTCGTGAGATCCGACTTGAAATTGATGGAGGCGTAAAAATTGACAATATCGCTGAGATTGCAGCGGCAGGAGCCGATACTTTTGTCGCTGGCTCTGCGATTTTTGGTTCCGATGACTATGCCGGAACTATTGCCCAGATGAAGGCGAATATCCTCTCAGCTTCTGGCGCTTGATAAGCGGGACGCACTGCACTATTCTTTCTGCCACAAGGAAAACACGGTTCTTTGAATGAACCCCACTCATATTTCGTATTGGTTTAAGCACGCCCATCTCTCTTGGCGATGGTGATCGCCGTTGCTCTGAAATAGAGCGGATCACTCGAACATCCCACTCGACTTTCCCAGAATACGCCAAGAAGAATATGATGACACCCGAACAATTTGCCGCCCTGGCTGAACAGGGATACAACCACATTCCAATTACCCAAAGCGTACTCGCCGATCTAGACACCCCGCTGTCTAGCTATATCAAAGCTGCCGCGGGCGACTTTAGCTATCTTCTCGAATCTGCCGGCCAGGGAGGTGAGAAATGGTCCCGGTACTCAATGGTGGGGCTACCGGCTGAAACCATCATTCGAGTGGTTGGCGAGCAGATTTCTGTCGAGTCAAAAGGCGTCGTGATGGAACAGCTTGAGGCTGAAGACCCGTTAGCCTATATCGAAGCATTTCAGGCCCGCTATCGTTATCCTCAAATTCCAGATCTGCCCATCTACACGGGTGGTCTTGTGGGGTATTTTGGCTATGACACGGTTCGATATGTGGAGCAAAAACTTCGCCACAGCATGCCGAAGGATACGATAGGAACGCCAGATATTTTGCTGATGGTCTCAAATGATGTTCTTGTCTTCGACAATGTGAAGGGCTTGATTCATCTGATTACGCACGCCGATCCAGAGCAACCAGGGGCGCTCGACACTGCATTTGGTCGTTTGGATATAATGCGCGAGAGTCTGCGCCAGCCAGTCGCGCCGTCATTTTTTGACGCCACTCAGGGCCCCACGCTTCACGAGGAAGATTTCATTTCTACCTATGGTGAGGAGGAGTTCAAATCCTCGGTTGAGAAGATCAAGGAATATATTGTTGCCGGTGATGTTATGCAGGTGGTGCTGTCTCAGCGAATGGTGGTCAGCCTTGAAGCAACACCGCTCGATCTTTATCGCGCTCTGCGCTCATTAAACCCATCTCCCTACATGTACTACATGAATCTAAAGGACTTTCATATCGTCAGTTCTTCGCCGGAGATCCTGGCGCGTTTAGATGACGGGGAGGTGACGGTACGACCTTTGGCTGGGACGCGCCGACGTGGTGTTGACGAAACTGAAGATAAAGCCCTTGAAGAGGAACTTATCAATGACCCAAAAGAAATTGCCGAACACCTGATGTTGATTGACCTTGGTCGAAACGATATAGGCAAAGTATGCGAAATCGGTAGCGTTGTGGTGAGCGAGATGATGACCGTGGAGCGATACGCCCATGTCATGCATATCGCTTCGAACGTAAATGGTCAGGTGCGCCCGGAAGTGCGCGCCATGGATGTTCTGCGGTCAACGTTACCCGTTGGTACCCTAAGTGGCGCGCCGAAAGTTCGAGCACTTGAAATCATTGACGAACTTGAACCCGAAAAACGAGGCATTTTTGGTGGTGCTGTCGGTTATCTTTCCTGGAATGGCAATATGGACACTGCGATAGCCATTCGAACCGCAATAATCAAAGACGGTACGTTATATGTGCAAGCAGGCGCAGGAGTGGTTGCTGACTCAATGCCTCGTCTGGAGTGGAAAGAAACAATCAATAAAGCACGCTCGATAATGCAGGCTGCGGCTATGGCAGAGAATGGATTGATGGTGTCCGATCCCGCTGCCAACAACGGCAATCCGCGTCAGGCAAATGTTGCCGAAGTACGACCGGTCGTAAGGCGCTAGGAGCTAAGCATGATTTTGATGATCGATAACTACGATTCATTTACTTACAACATTGTGCAATACCTTGGAGAGCTTGGGGCTGAGGTTAAGGTTTATCGTAATGATGAAATTACTGCAGAGGAGATTGCGGGTCTTGCCCCTGAGGCAATCGTAATTTCTCCTGGACCTTGTGCGCCAGATCAAGCGGGTATCTCGATGGAAGTTGTTGCTCGATTCGCTGGAAAGATTCCAATGCTCGGCGTGTGTTTGGGTCACCAGAGCTTGGGTCAGGTATTTGGAGCTAAGATCGTTCGGGCTCGACAGGTGATGCATGGCAAAACATCGCAAATATGGCACACAGGTAAAGGGGTATTTTTAGGCCTTACTAATCCATTTATCGCTACTCGATATCACTCGTTAGTCGTTGAAAAAAGTAGTTTGCCGGAGTGTTTTGAGATCACTGCTTGGACTACGTTGGATGGTGCAGTAGACGAAATTATGGGAATTCGTCATCTGGAAACCGGCGTTGAAGGAGTCCAGTTCCACCCTGAGTCAATCTTAACGGAGCATGGACACTTGCTGCTCCGCAATTTTCTCGAACAAAAGGAATGCGCATGAATATGCCTGCCGCGATTGCCCATGTCATTGCTGGAAAGAATCTGACCCAAGACGAGATGCTGGACGTCATGGGCCTGATCATGACCGGCGCCGCAACCGATGCGCAAATTGGCGGATTTCTGGTTGGGCTTAAGCTCAAAGGCGAAACCGTTGATGAGATTGTAGCGGCGGCGAAGGTGATGCGAGAACTAGCCACGCCGGTGCAAGTGAATCGAGATAATATCGTTGATACCTGTGGCACGGGTGGCAGTGGTAGTAATAAATTTAATGTCTCGACAGCCAGCGCCATAGTTGCGGCGGCTGCCGGTGCAGTGATTGCTAAACATGGCAATCGAGCGGCGTCGAGCAAGAGCGGCAGTGCGGATGTTCTTGAAGCAGCGGGTGCGGAAATCATGCTCAACGCTGAACAGGTTGGAAGGTGTGTTGATACGATCGGTGTAGGGTTCTTGTTTGCGCTCAATCATCACAGTGCAATGAAGCATGCTATTGGTCCGCGAAAGGAGATGATCGTTCGAACGATTTTCAATCTTCTCGGACCATTGACGAATCCAGCGGCGGCTCGCCGGCAGGTAATGGGCGTTTATGCCAAAGAATGGGTTAGACCTATGGCGGAAGTTCTGAGCTCCTTGGGAAGCGAGCATGTTTTGGTTGTCCATTCGAATGATGGTCTGGATGAAATCAGCATTGCAGCACCAACACAAGTAGCGGAATTGAAGGCCGGAGAGATTAGCGAATATCAAATTGAGCCTAGTGAGTTTGGGCTACATATCCAGTCTCTAGACGAACTCGTGGTATCGGATGCAAGTGAGTCCCTGGTTTTGGTTAACGCTGCACTGAGCGGTAAAAATGAAGCTGCAATGGATATCGTTAGCTTGAATGCAGGCGCTGCAATCTATGTCTCTGGCCTTTGTGCCAGCCTAAAAGCAGGTGTGGAGATGGCTCAGGATGCGATTGGTTCGGGCCTCGCTCGAGAGAAATTGAGTGAATTCGTAGATTTTACCCGGCAGATTAAGGCTGCCCAGTGAGTGACAATATTCTTGATAAGATCGTTGCTCAAAAACGAATTGAAGTTGCAGATCGGAAGCTTCAGCTGCCTGCCGCTGCCATCGAGCTGCTGGCGAAAGAAATGCCAGCAGCTCGTGATTTCAAGGGGCAACTGCAAGACCGAATAGGTCGGCGAGAACCTGCAGTGATAGCGGAGATCAAAAAAGCGTCTCCCTCCCAGGGGGTAATCCGTGAGCTATTTATTCCCGCTGAGATCGCAGTGCAGTATGAGTCGGCAGGCGCTGCTTGCTTGTCTGTGCTGACGGATGAACAGTTCTTTCAGGGATCAGATAACTATTTGAAAGAGGCGAGATTAGCAGTTGAACTTCCGGTACTGCGAAAGGATTTCATTATTGATCCCTATCAGATCTTTGAAGCCAGAAGCATAGGCGCCGATTGTGTACTGCTGATTGTGAGTATTCTGGGTGACGAGGAGCTGCGACAATTCCATGATCTCGCAGTTTCGCTTGGTATGAACGTTCTTGTTGAAGTCCATGATGGTGTAGAAATGGCGAGAGCATTACTAATAGATCCGGACATTCTAGGTATCAATAATCGTAATTTGAAAACCTTTGATGTGTCATTGGCCACGACCCTCGAACTCAAATCTAGAGTCGGGCCAGACACGCTGGTCATCACGGAAAGTGGCATCCACACCAATGAGCATGTTCGGCTTATGATGGAAGAAGGAGTTTTGGCGTTTCTGGTTGGAGAAGCCTTTATGCGCCACGCCGATCCTGGGCAGAAACTGCGGGAGCTATTTTTTTAAAAGAAGGCTTAAAAAAGAGGCTTTAGGGGATAGTTTTCTGGGCTCGTTTTTGAGGCTTAGCGAGTACCGAAAACAACCATGGTTTTACCCTTAGCTGAGACCAGCCCCTGATCTTCCAAAGTCTTTAGAACTCGACCAACCATTTCTCTTGAGCAACCGACAAGCCGGCCAATTTCTTGCCGAGTAATTTTGATTTGCATGCCTTCAGGATGTGTCATCGCGTCGGGTTCATTACACAAATCGAGTAATTGTCGCGCCACTCGGCCGGTAACATCGAGAAATGCCAGATCGCTTACCTTTTGCGTGGTTTTTGTTAGGCGGTCGGCGAGTTGGCGGGCGACATTAAACATCAATCCGGCGTCTCGTCGGCTGACCTCGACAAATTTGGTGTAGCTCAGTTCAGCCACTTCGCACTCGGTCTTGGCTTTTACCCAGGCCGTACGCGTGCCGTCGCCAAACATGCCCATTTCACCGAAGAAATCATCGGTATTGAGGTATGCAACGATAATTTCCCGGCCGTGCTCGTCCTCAACGGAAACAGTGACAGAACCTTTGGTTATATAGTAAAGCGAGTTGCTTTGTTCGCCGGCAAAGATAATCGTAGCGCCGCGAGGGTACTTGCGCTTGTGAGCTACGGATAGGAACTCATCCATGTTACCAACTTGAGGTGTGTGTAGACTCAGACTAACCATGTGAGACCGGATCAATTACAAAATCAAGCGGATAGATTACGTCCGCGGAGCGACCAACACAACCACGGTTCCGATATAGCCCCATCAGAAGCCATTGAATGCTAGAATTTTGCGCCATAACCACTGATGTTGTCTTCTGCATGAGAAACACCATCTGCTACCATAGCATCTTCGATTTTAGCAGGGTGTGATGTGAAAGCTTCAGTTAAGTGGATAGATAACGTGACTTTTCTTGCCGAGTCAGAAAGCGGCCATACTGTTGTCATTGACGGTCCAGCTTCTGCTGGTGGCCGCAATATAGGCATTCGGCCAATGGAATTGGTGCTTCTGGGTGTGGGTGGTTGTACAAGTTTTGATGTTATTTCCATATTACAAAAGGCGCGCCAGGATATTTCTGACTGCGTGGCGGAAATTGAGGCCGAAAGAGCAGATGAAGTACCAAGTGTATTTACCAAAATTCACTTCCACTTTGTTGTCACTGGAAACAATCTAAAAGAATCCCAGGTGAAGCGCGCAATTAACCTTTCGGCAGAAAAGTATTGCTCCGCGTCCATCATGCTAGGGCGCGCAGGTGTGGAAATTACCCATGATTATGAGATGCACTCAACATGAAGCGGCCTGGAGTAACCAGTGGACTCAGACACGTTGCATTGTTCGTCTATGAATTCGAGGCCTCGGAGCACTTCTTTGTAGAACTTCTGGGGATGGAGGTCGAGTGGCGACCAGATCCTGATAATGTCTATCTAACTTCCGGCAATGATAATTTGGCTCTGCATCGTGTCGATGAGCCCCTTCAGACAGGCAAGCTAGATCACGTGGGGTTCTTCATTAATGAGATTGCTAAAATCACCGAATGGTATGAGTACCTAGCGGCAAAAGGAGTAACCATGCTGACGGAGCCGCGAACCCATAGGGATGGCGCGAAAAGCTTTTATTGCAAGGAACCCTCGGGGGTAAAAGTCCAGATCATCTACCATCCACCGATAGCAGAAATTGAACAATAACCTGCATCGAACAGCTAAACCCAATAGCTAGATCGCGTCATAGTTTTCGAGATCGCCGTCATTATTGCTTTGACTGGCGCCGGAAACCTGGCTCCACCTTTCTTCAGTGCTGTTTCCTCATGTCCTCGTTCGTCCTCGCGCATCACTGACAATACTTCACGAGAACGGTCATCACCAGCGGGCAGCTTGTCCAGATGCTCATCTAAATGCTTACAGACCTGTTCTTCTGTTGCTGCGACAAACCCCAAATTCACCTTGTCGCCTAACAAACCAGTGAGTGCGCCGATGCAGTAAGAACTTGCATACCAAAAAGGATTCAACCGACTAACAGGCGTATTAAGTTCTTTAAGTCTACTTTCGCACCATGCCAGGTGATCAGTTTCTTCTGCCGCGGCCTGATGCATGGCGTTTGCCACACGTCCACTTTTGGCGGTCAATGCTTGGCCATGATAAAGAGCCTGGGCACAAACTTCACCGCAATGATTAACGCGCATTAATCGGCCTGAAATTTTCGCCTCATCGATTGTGAGATCGGATTGAGTTGTTGCTGGCGTAGATCTTGAAGTAGGTCTTGATGTAGAACCGATATTGCCAGTACTGGTCCGAAGTGCCTTGTCGAGTTCGAGTATCGCGTCGTCGAGTATTGACATTAGCCGAGTCCTCGCAGCTGACGTCCACCTAAAATGTGGAGATGGATGTGGTATACGGTCTGACCACCCTGCTCGTTGCAGTTCATGACAAGGCGATAACCCGGTTCAGTGAGATTGTTTTTAGCAGCAATGTGTTCTGCGGTGAGGATCATGTGGCCTAGTAGGTCAGAGTTCTCTATCGTTAAATCATTTGTCGTTGCGATATGTTGACGTGGAATGATCAGCGTATGGACCGGTGCCTGGGGATTGATGTCCTTAAAGGCAATGACCTTATCGTCCTCAAAGACCTTGTCCGATGGGATGTCACCGTTGACGATTTTGCAAAACAGACAATCCTGACTCATGAGTTATCCTGTTGAAGAACGTAACCGGAGAAGCCTTTCTGGTTTAGAATGTAGGCGACGACGGCAGGCTTACCACCATCGCGTGTTCAGTTGTAACCGCGGTAGCACAGTGCGGGTTATTGTTGCTGAATGGAAATCTTGCGGAGTCATCGCCAGCTTTGCGATTATTCGCCTCGAATTTTTCGTCGAGTAGATCGATCGAACCGGTCAATAACCAGTGAGCAAATTCACCCTCCTAGGCTCGTTTGACGGCCATCTTACCATTGCTGAACTAAATGACCTCAGCATTTTTCATAGCTTCATCGAGGTCGCGTTCAGACATACTGCTGAAAGTGACAAGTTTTTTGATGCGCCCCAGGTCTTGGCTATCCATAATTTAGATTCTTGTGACAATTCGACCAGGCTGGTGTGGTCGTTGAGTTGTTGCTGTATCAGTAGTGAGTGTCTGGGCGTATAAAATGGTTAAGGCCTTCTTGATCTAATGCTTTCGAGACCGATTCAGCTGAGTGTTCGTCATAGTAAGGGCCCAGTAAAACAGCGAACTGAACCCCATCTTGGTTAATCTTTTTCTCAATAAAAGGTACATAACCTTTGAGGCTGGCTTCCTGCTGACGGGTTTCGGCTGCTTCTAGTTTGGAGAAAAGACCGAGTTGCAGAACAGTACCCGTCTCGGGGAGGGCGATGTTCGGCATGCCTTGTCGGGCGATGGGTACAACATCTATAGTTTCCATTGGAACCAACTGAACAGAAGCAAACGACTCAGGCTCTGTGCGTTCAGCAGTAGTGAATCTGGCAAACACAATCACCGTCAGGACCATGGCAAATGCGCCGAGCCAGTTTTGCACATTAAACCAGCGTTCAGGTTTGGGCTGGTGAACCTGAGGTTTGATAATGGCACCCGTAACTTCATTTGGGACATGAGTATGACTCTGCGTTTGCTTTGCGCTCACGGAAGCTGAAACGATAATGATCGTGATATTATCTTTGCCGCCACCGGCTAATGCTGCTTCTATTAATTTGTCGACGCGGGACTGATCGGTTCCGTCCTGGGCCAGAATTTTGCCGATACTATCTGTGCTAACGCAATCTGTTAGGCCGTCACTACAGAGTAATATTTTCTGACCGGGTAACCACTGATCACTAATACTGTCTGCTTTGACGGTCTCGAGTTCTTGTACGCCAAGGGCTCGAGTGACGGCATTCTTACGTGGGTCTGATTCGGCTTCTTCCTTGGTGATCTCTCCTTGTTCAATCAGTGACTGAACCAGGGAGTGATCAGTCGTTAACTGAGTGATTTTTTGCTGGTGAAACAAATAGGCGCGAGAATCACCGACCCAAAAAATGTTGTAAAGACTGCCCTGTGAAAGGAGGATCACGATGGTCGTGCCCATGTTGGCGCCCAATCCTTCTGTGTCTGAAAATTCCCTTATGCGTTTGTGGGCGAGCTCAATAGCCTGGTTGATGCCGCGACCCTCTTTTACGTGGGTGGCAATAGTGTGTGTAGATATTGCAGACGCAACTTCACCAAAGCCTAGTCCGCCCATACCGTCCGCAACGATCCATAACTCTTTCTCTGGGTCGCAGACATAAGAGTCTTCGTTGTTGTCTCTGAGATTGCCAACATGAGTGCCGGCGACAAACTCAAGCAATTAGAGCTCCTTAAAGGGCTTTGACGAGAGTAGATTAACGCTCGATTGTGAAGCATAAGTGTCGATATTGCCACTAGCGAGGTAATGGCGACACTTTTCCAAGCATTTTTCACGCAGCCTCAAACCACCGCATCTCGTAATCTGCCGGTGACAGATATTCGTTTCTAGAATGAGGTGGCGGAGGTTGATGAAGCAGCGTTCCAGAAGCTGAACAACTATGATGAGAGCCCTCAGAGCATTATGTTGTCAGAGAATCAGCAGTCTACCTGCGGCAATCAAGGCAGAATTTACTTTTTGGTCACCATGCAAACGACGTCAGGTGAGGTCAAAAACTTCCCGTTGTTCAAGGCAGACCTAGCATTACCGCCGGCAGCGCCTACGACCCTTAAGGAGAATTCTCCAGTGTTAACCTCGAACTCGGAAATCTGCAAAACGGGCGTAGACGACTAAGTGTAGTCGCGCCTAGATCTAGTGATACAGACGCTAACGGACTTGCTATTGCGCAGCGCTTTGGGTTTCGTGACGGTTAAGGTCAAGCTTTCGATCGGACCGTTATCTAATAGCTCTTTGGCAATAGCGTTTGCCATGGCTTCTATTAGCTGAAAATGGCGGCCCTTGAGCAGCTGTTTGATCCGTTCAGAAATCCCATAGTAATCAATAGCGTCATCTAGTTGGTCTGATGCGCCTGCTTGCCTGGTGTCAGTATCTAAGCTTAGGTCTATGGTCACCCGCTGCAGGATGTCTCGCTCCCAGTCATAAACACCGATTCTCGTCTCAAAGGTCAAACCCATTATGGTGATCTTGTCCATCAGAGTGTCAGCTCTGTGAGAGGCCACCTCGGCTTTACATCGATGGCGAGGGATTCTGTATGACCGGCTTTCAGTCGCTCCAAGCCAGCATAAGCAATCATTGCCCCATTGTCCGTGCAATATTTTAGTTCAGGATAAAATACCTTTCGGTTCATATTTTTCATCAACTCATCTAGCCGGATTCTAAGCGCAGAATTTGCGCTGACCCCTCCGGCAACGACCAATGCTGGGCTGCCAGTATGCTCAAGAGCTCGTTTACACTTTATTCGAATAGTATCGACAACCGCCTCTTGAAACGCACCAGCGATATTGGCCTTGTCTTGATTGCTGGGATTATCGATGTCTGCCAGCGTGTTCATCGTAAAGGTCTTGAGCCCGCTGAAGCTAAAGTCGAAGCCAGGGCGATTGGTCATCGGTCGAGGAAATTTGTACGCCCCCTTGATAGAGTGTTTAGCTAGTTCGGCAACGGCTGGACCGCCGGGATAACCTAAGCCCAACATTTTGGCCACCTTATCGAATGCTTCGCCGGCTGCATCATCTAATGATTCACCAAGCAGCTGATAGTCCCCAAATTCCTGGCAGTTCAATAGAAGGGTGTGGCCGCCGGAGACTAGTAATGCGATGAAGGGGTAGTTGGGTTTATCTGCTGTCATCATAGGTGCTAGTAGATGGCCCTCCATGTGATGAACGCCAATCGCCGGTTTGTTCCAGGCAAAAGCTAAAGCTTTAGCAACACTAGCGCCCACCATCAGTGCTCCCACCAGCCCTGGGCCTGCGGTGTAAGCAATCCCATCGATATCCTTAGCGCTGGAATCGCTTTGCTTTAGACAATCTTGGATCATAGGTAGGGTTTTGCGGATATGATCCCGGGAGGCCAATTCAGGCACGACGCCACCATACTCGCTATGCAGCTCGATCTGACTAAATAACAGGTCGGCCAGCAAGCCTTTTTCATCATCATAGACGGCAACCCCTGTTTCATCACAGGAAGTCTCGATCCCAATTACACGCAAGCCCGATCCTCTTTTTGTAGTAGTACGCATGTTACTGATTTATCAGGCCAATTTCTGTCAAATATTTGTCGGACTTACTGGAATGTAAAGCTAATGGGAAGCTTTGCAATTGGATCATGATGAGGCTAGAATGCCGCCCCTTCGCGAAGGAGTAATTGAAGATCCATGCCTAATGTAAAAGTGAAAGAAAACGAACCCTTTGACGTCGCCCTGCGTCGTTTCAAGCGTTCTTGCGAGAAAGGCGGTGTTTTAGCCGAGGTTCGTCGCCGTGAATTTTATGAGAAGCCCACTTCCGTGCGCAAGCGTAAAGCGGCAGCTGCAGTGAAGCGTCATGCTAAAAAAGTCCAGCGTGAATCCCGCAAGATGGAGCGGTTGTACTAAGCTCCTTACTCACCGCTACGGCGCTCTGAGTCGACGATCTATGTCCTCCCAAATCAAAACCGAGATCGAATCTGCAGTCAAAGACGCCATGCGCGCCAGAGACAAGCAACGTCTCGGTGTTTTGCGTCTGATCATGTCTGAATTTAAGCGAATTGAGGTGGACGAGCGCATAGAGCTTGATGACGCACGAGTTCTTGGCATTTTGGAGAAGATGAATAAGCAACGGCGGGATTCTCTTGAGCAGTTTGAGAACGCTGGAAGGCAGGATCTGGCGGATCAAGAGTCCTTTGAACTTGGCGTCATTGCGGAGTACACGCCAGACGCGCTCAGCGAACAGGAAATCCAGATACTAGTTGAAGCGGCGGTGAGCGAGACTGGTGCGTCGATGATGAAGGATATGGGTAATCTAATGGCTCTGCTGCGACCTCAACTACTGGGCCGCGCTGATATGGGCCTGGTAAGTAAATTGGTAAAATCCCAGCTCCAATAGCGTTTCTGTCAAGCGCACTTCCGTCTAATACTGCCTCTATTGAATTAAAGTCAGTGACTTGCTTAAGAATCAGGCTGGTGACATGCTCATATACCCTCTAAGCAGCCTCGCAATCCAAACGTGATTCCTCCCGAATTTATCGATGATGTACTGTCTCGAACCGATATAGTTGAGATCATCGACGCCCGTGTGAAGCTCAAAAAAACCGGTCAAAATTACTCCGGACTCTGCCCGTTCCATACTGAAAAAACGCCTTCATTCTCCGTGAATGGAGACAAACAATTCTATTACTGCTTTGGTTGCCAGGCTTCTGGGTCTGCGATCAAATTTCTGATGGAATTTGATCGAATGGATTTCATCACCGCAGTCGAGGCGCTTGCTGGGCGGGTGGGTCTTGACGTGCCGAAGGAACAACAATCCCCAGAAGCTGTTGTGCAGCAACAAAAAAGAAAATCCATCTACGAGGTGTTGGAACAAGCAGCAACCTTTTTTAAGCAGCAGCTAAAGGATCATGAGAGTCGTGATCAGGCAGTTACCTACTTAAAAGCTCGCGGCATGTCGGGAGAAGTTGCCCGAGACTATGGGCTTGGCTTTGCTCCGCCAGGATGGGACAACCTGCTCAAGCAACTTGGTAAGACTAATCATGAGCGTCAGATGTTGATCGACGGCGGTATGGTGATTGAAAAAGCAGAGGAAAATAAGACCTACGATCGATTTCGCGAACGCATAATGTTTCCAATCAGAGACTTGCGAGGTCGGGTTATTGCTTTTGGCGGAAGAATCATTGGCGATGGCAAACCGAAGTATTTGAATTCTCCAGAAACCCCTGTCTTTCATAAAAGTCGAGAGTTGTATGGCCTCTTCGAGGCTCGACAGCATAATAAGAAGCTTGAACAGTTGCTGGTTGTTGAGGGTTACATGGACGTTGTCGCGCTTGCTCAGCATGGTGTTAACTTTGCTGTTGCAACTTTGGGCACAGCTACAACCAATGAGCACCTTGAGCGGTTGTTTCGCATGGTTTCCCGAGTTGTCTTTTGTTTTGACGGCGATACTGCAGGTCAGAATGCAGCCTGGAAAGCGCTTCAAATCTCGCTTCCTCATCTAAGAGATGGTCGGTCGGCGAGATTTTTGTTTGTGCCCGACGGCGAAGATCCTGATTCTTTAATTCGAGCCGAAGGATATGAAAAGTTTGCTCAACGAATTCAGGATGCCCAGCATCTTCCCGATTTTTTCTTCGAAAAATTGTCAATTGACGTCGACATTAACAGTCTCGATGGCAAGGCTGCACTCAGTCAAGTCGCCATGCCGATGATCAATCAGATTCCTAAGGGGGTGTTTAAAGAGTTGATGATGGGAGAGTTATCCAATATCACCAATTTGACTGCTGCGAAACTCCAGTCTTTCAGCAAGATCGAGGAGGTCCTTCCTTCAAGAATCGTCCGAGCGGTGGCACCTGCTGTTGATATGGACGGATATGATGGCATTGACCCCGGAGAGCCAGATGATGATTTCCCCAACTTTCATGGCTATGAAGATTTGCCAGTTGACCGAATTCCGCTATCTGCACTTGCTCAAAAGGCACTGCAAATTCTTCTTATTCAGCCTGAAGTGTGCGTCCACTTAACGTCTGATACCTTGGCGCAAATTAAGGAGGATCGGGGTTCCACGCTACTCGCAGAGGTGCTTTGGTTAATCATGGAAGATGATATTCGCTCTCCAGTTCTATTGCTCGCTCGCTACCAGGGCTCTGAAGATTTTGAGCCAATGCGTCAGTTAGCAGAGAAAGAGCAGCTACTAGCACCTGAGGACCTTGAAGATGAGTTTTTAGGTACCATTAAGAAGCTCACGGAATCGCGGCAAAAAGAAACCAAGGCTACACTAAGGGCGCGATTGCTTTCCAAACCCTTTTCTCAACTGTCGCAGGAGGAGAAGGATCAATTGAGGACGCTATCGAGGTAAAGCACCCAGGCTCCGCGGCAGGCTAGCTTCTCCCACTAGAGCCATAGTGCACTGCACGAATCGTGCCTAAACTACACGAAAAATCAGATACTTGAAGTGGAAACATAGCATTTCAGTCGATATAATGGCCGGCTCTTCGCCCCCATCTTTTTCAAGGACCCCTATGACGAGTGGATTAGCACAGCAACAGTCTCGCCTGAAAGACCTCATCAGCAAAGGTCGCGAACAAGGCTATTTAACATACGCCGAAGTGAACGATCACCTACCTGACGAGATTTCTGATCCAGAGCAAATCGAAGACATCATCGGCATGATTAATGACATGGGTATTGCCGTCCACGAAACCGCACCTGAATCAGACGATCTGATGGCTGAAGGTGACTCAACGGATGAATTGGTAGCTGAAGAGGCGGCAGCTGTTTTAGTTGCCGTTGAAAATGAAGCTGGGCGGACCACAGATCCGGTCCGCATGTATATGCGGGAGATGGGTACGGTTGAGCTTTTGACACGGGAAGGTGAGATTGTCATCGCCAAGCGAATTGAAGAAGGTATTCGCGATGTGCTGCATGCCGTTGCATATTTCCCGGGCACCACAGACGATATTTTGGCTCAGTATGAGGCTTCTCAAGAAGAAGAAGGCAAGCTCGCGGACATACTGATCGGTTTTCTGGATCCAACCGAGTTTGTTCCCCCTGCCGCACAAGTCGTGCCGGGAGAAAAGAAGGACGAAGATGAAGAGGAAGAGGATAAAGGGGCTGATCCGGTCAAAGCTGCAGAGCGCTTTGAAACCCTTAGCAAGCAAATCAAGAAGACTGAACGTGCAATTAAAAAGCACGGCCGCGGCACTCCTCAGGTAGAAAAAGAACTGACTGCGTTGGGCGATGCGTTTCAGTTTTTCAAACTGGTACCCAAGCACTACGATAGGATCGTCAGTTCCGTTCGCGATGTCCATGCTCAGGTTCGACGCCAAGAACGTCATATCATGAACACCTGTATTCGCCGTGCAAAGATGCCACGCAAAATATTTTTGGAGAAATTTTCCGGCAAAGAAGATGACCTGAAGTGGGTTCAGAAACAGATTAAGGCCGGTCACGATGGCCTGAAGCCTTTCGAAGACGAACTCGTTCGTGCCCAGAAGAAAGTAAAGAACATTTCAGCCAAGACTGGCATGTCGATTACTGAGATCAAGGACATTAATCGCAGAATGTCGATTGGTGAAGCCAAAGCGCGGCGCGCCAAGAAAGATATGGTAGAGGCTAACCTGCGACTGGTAATTTCAATTGCAAAGAAGTACACCAACCGTGGCTTACAGTTTCTAGACCTGATTCAGGAAGGCAATATTGGCTTGATGAAAGCGGTAGACAAGTTTGAATATCGTCGCGGCTATAAATTTTCTACTTATGCAACCTGGTGGATCCGTCAGGCGATTACCCGGTCTATTGCGGACCAGGCTCGAACCATTCGAATCCCCGTGCATATGATTGAAACGATTAATAAGCTGTCTCGAATTTCTCGCCAGATGCTTCAGGAGATGGGTCGCGAGCCTACTCCAGAAGAGCTTGGTGTTCGCATGGATATGCCGGAAGACAAGGTTCGACGGGTACTCAAAATCGCGAAAGAGCCCATCTCGATGGAAACGCCGATTGGTGATGATGAAGACTCGCACCTTGGGGATTTCCTTGATTCCAACAATAATCTTGGTGATAGCGCAGCGGTGGGATCTCCTATTGATACTGCTACGGACGAAGGTTTGCAGGAAGCGACTCGAGGTATTCTTGCTGGGCTCACAGCCCGCGAGGCGAAGGTTCTCAGAATGCGATTCGGCATCGATATGAATACCGACCACACTTTGGAAGAGGTCGGAAAGCAGTTTGATGTGACTCGTGAGCGTATTCGCCAGATTGAAGCGAAAGCGTTACGTAAGCTCAGGCATCCAACTCGCTCGGATCATTTGAAGAGCTTTTTGGACGAAACGTCGAACTAGTTTGTTCGAACCGAAAAAGCCCGCTTCGAGCGGGCTTTTTTGTGGTCTTGGCGCCGGTTTCTGATAGAATTCGCGCCTTCGCAATGCGGGCCCATAGCTCAGTTGGTTAGAGCGTCCGACTCATAATCGGCCGGTCCCAGGTTCGAGTCCTGGTGGGCCCACCAAATTACGATCTGCCGCAACCATTCCCGGCCCCACACTGCGTGCCCCACGTTCTAGACAGGCCTAGCCTTGTCCAAAATTTTCCCGAATCACTAAAACTCTCTTTCCGATTTTTGGGATTCACAACTTGCTGTTTTTATTGAGTAAAATCCCCATAGACATTGGCCAATAATTACCCTAGTCTGCAAAGTCGCTTCGATCCCCTGGGACGGAGACGAGCCACATTTTTAAAAATCGAAACTGATGTGGGACTTGATCCAGCAATAGGACAGGTACCGACGACCTAAAGAGTGCCCTGCGCACCGTCCTTTTGCTGAGATCTCGTTTCGCTGGAGATCGGCAATGAATGTTCATTCCTTTACGCAAAAGAAAGTCGCTCGAGAAAAAATCTCAATGGTGACCTGTTACGACCACTGGTCCGCTAAAATTCTCAATGATACCGATATTGACTGTTTGCTCGTCGGTGACTCCCTGGCTGTGGTCATGCATGGCTTTGAATCCACCGTTCATGCGACCACAGAAATGATGGAGCTACATACTGCGGCAGTGAGACGAGGTGCGCCGGATAAGTTTATCATCGCAGATATGCCTTTTCTGAGCTGTAGTAAAGGTTTGGAGGTCGCGATGAACACGGTTCAGAGTTTGATGCAGGCCGGCGCAAATGCAGTCAAGATCGAGGGCGACTCCCATCAGCTAGAGTTAATCCGGCATATTGTCGAAGCCGGCGTGCCCGTCATGGGGCACCTCGGACTGACGCCTCAGTCTATACATGGTCTTGGTGGCCATAAAGTTCAGGCAAAGGCTGCAGGTGATGCCAGTGTGTTAATCAACGGCGCAAAACGACTCGAAGCTGCAGGTTGTTTCGCTCTAGTGCTCGAATGTATTCCTACTAAGCTGGGTGCTTGTGTTGCAGCTGGTATCAACATTCCGAGCATCGGTATTGGTGCGGGCGTTCACACGGATGGTCAAGTTCTGGTATTACAGGACCTGTTGGGGGTCAATCCTGACTTTATGCCAAAATTCCTACGTCACTATTCGAACAACTACGACGTCATTAAAGGAGCGGTTAATCACTTTCATCAAGATGTTGTCGCAGAAGCATTTCCGAGCCCAGCGGAATCATATCGATGAAGCGCTTCAAGAAGCTCGTTGACTACCAATCCTACCGACGGCAACTTGGCGACTTAAAGATAGGTTTTGTGCCCACTATGGGCGCGCTTCATGCGGGTCATGCCGCTTTAATCCGACAAAGCCTCGAAGAGTGCGACCATACTATTATCAGCATTTACGTGAATCCTACTCAGTTCAATAACCCCAAGGATCTGGCTCAATACCCAGATATGATTGAACAGGATTCAAGTCTGGCGGAATCTTTGGGTGTCGATGTGTTGTTGATGCCTGATTATAAACAAATGTATCCAGATGGATTTAGTTATCTAGTCGATGAGACACAATTTAGTCATCAACTTTGTGGAGAGCATAGGCTGGGGCACTTCACCGGTGTGTTAACCGTGGTCATGAAGCTCTTGAATATCGTCAAGCCAACAAAGGCATACTTTGGTGAAAAGGACTACCAACAGCTGTCCTTGATCAGGGGCATGGCACAGGCGTTCTTCTTAGATGTGACCATTGTCGGTTGCGCAACCGTGCGCGAAGCTGATGGGTTGGCCTTAAGTTCTCGAAATCTCAACCTCACAGATTATGAGCGGGAGAAAGCCGTTCTTCTAAACCAAATGCTAGGTAGCGACCTGAGTGATGAGGCCGCAACTGCTGAGCTGCAAGCCAGTGGATTCAGAGTGGATTATATTCAGACCCGAGAGGGTCGCCGCTTCGGTGCTGCGACGCTTGGTTCGGTTCGCCTGATTGATAACGTTAGGGTAACGAAATGATTCTATGTCTCGATGTTGGAAATACTCAGATTCATGGTGGTGTTTACGCCAACAACTATTTACAGGTGCAGTTTCGTCATGCGTCTCAGAGTCGGAGTTCCTCAGACGAACTTGGTGTGTTTTTTCGTAGCGTATTACGTGAAAACAATGTTGAGCCGGATGCTATCGACCAGATCATCGTCTGCTGTGTTGTGCCGGATCTGCTCTATTCACTTAGTGCCTGCTGTCAGAAATACTTTTCCCTTGAACCTTTAGTACTCAGGCCTGGTGTTAAGACGGGATTAAAGATCCTCTATCGAGATCCTAAGGAAGTTGGTGCGGATAGGATCGCTGATGCGATTGGTGCTGTAAAACTATATCCCGGCAAAAACCTGATCGTCGCCGACTTTGGAACGGCTACCACACTCTGCGCGATCACCAAAAACAAGGAGTTCTTGGGGGGTAACATTCTACCGGGTCTTAAACTTTCAATGGACGCTTTGGAATCGAAAACCGCTCAGTTACCTGCAGTGGAAATCGTCCGGCCGTCCTCGGCTATTGGTCGTACCACAGTGGAAAGCATCCAGGCGGGCCTTTATTGGTCAAATGTTGGTATGGTGCGTGAGTTGGTCGCCAGAATCACCGCCGAAGTATTTTCCGAGGAGGCACCTCTGGTCATTGGTACTGGTGGTTTCGCCCAGCTGTTTAATCGGGAAAATCTCTTCGACGAGGTTGTATCGGACCTGATACTGACAGGTTTGCTAGAGGTTGCTCGACTCAACCGCTAGATCTTTAAGCCAGACTCCATATCAGACAGCCTAAGATCATCCCCAGGCAAATACAACTGATGATGTCGCTGGGCTGGATTTTTGCATTCGCTGGGCTGGATTTTTGCATTAATGAGTGGTTCGGCGTTCCTGTTAGATTCTATGTTGGTCTCGATCGTCTTCTCTTAAGTGTCAATAAGCTTCGATGGGCGTCACACGCTTAGCCAGACTAGGCTGCCGCGACGCACAACGCCCCAAATATGGGCAGAGGTTCACATGCGACCATGTGATGAAGTCAATAGTTTAAAATCCTTTCAAGAGGTTTGGCTTTGGAGCTAATTGTGTTATTTTCTTCCGATAGCTTATCTAACAACGGACAGCTAGGGATTGTGGTGGTGAGACACCCAGTCGACTATTGAAGTATAACAAATGGCCGGAGAGCAAAATTGTACGAAATAGCTGTCATTGGAGCGGGACCGGGTGGGCTAAGCGCTGCCGCTCGCTGCGCTGAATCCAAGGTAGAACACGTACTCTTGGAAAGCTCTCCAAAGGTTGCTAACACCATCCAGAAATATCAAAAAGGTAAACACGTCATGGCTGAGCCTGGCGTGTTGCCACTGCGAAGTCCGATTCTTTTTGACGCCGGCAAGCGTGAAGAAATCTTAGGTAATTGGGAAACGGGCATTGAAACTCTTGGCGTCAATATTCAGTACGGCGCAGAAGTTAAGTCCATCTCGGGCGAAAAGGGTAATTTCTCCATCGGTTTAATGAGTGGCGATGAAATTCAGGCTCGCCATATTATTCTCGGTATCGGTCTACAGGGAAACCCGCGTCAATTGGGCGTGCCTGGCGATCAGGCTGATTGGATCCAATACACTCTTGATGATCCAGATGAATATAAAAACGAAGCCATCGCTATTGTGGGTGCTGGTGATGCCGCCATCGAAAATGCAATTGCGCTAGCGAAGCACAACAAAGTCTACATTATCAATCGGAAGGATGAATTTGCCCGTGCGAAAGAGGGCAATTTGAACCTCATCACCGCAGCGATCGATTCCGGGGAGGTTGAGTGTTACTTCAATAGTTCTCCATCAGAGGTTGCAGCAGCCGATAGCGAAGAATTTCGTGGCAATCTGGTGTTGAAAACCAGTACAGGTGAGGCGCGCTTGCCTCTGAATCGAGTCATAGCACGGCTAGGTGCAATTCCCCCTCGCGCACTGGTTGAATCCTTTGGTATTGAATTCCCCAATGCGGAAATGACAGCGATACCAGCGCTCAGCAGCACCTATGAATCGAATGTGCCTGGCATGTATGTCATCGGCGCGTTGGGTGGCTACCCGCTCATTAAGCAAGCGATGAATCAGGGCTACGAAGTCGTCGAGTACATTCAGGGTAACGATGTCAAACCCGCAGACCACGGTTTGTTGGAAGACTCATTTCGTTCTCTTCCTTACAAAATGGATGTAGACGAAATTCTCCAAATGGCGCAGGAACGAATCCCTGTTTTCAGCGGCGTTAACGCCCTCCAATTTCGTGAACTGATGCTTGACTCCGATGTTCACGCCCCAGCAGAAAACGATATTGTTTTTTCCAAAAATGACTACACCAGCACCTTCTATACGGTGTTGGAAGGCACAGTGCAGATCGAGGTAAGTGCAGACCTAACGATTATTTCAGGAATGGGCAGTTTCTTCGGAGAAGGGAGTCTGCTTTCTGGTCGGCGCCGATCGGCGACCATTCGTGCCGGCAAGAATTGTGTGCTCATCGAGACTCCGCGTCGAACCATGAATAAACTGATTGCTTCTGTCGATGCGGTTAAACGCGTACTCGATGAAACGTTCATTGTTCGTGCCATTCAGCAAAAATTTGCGCCAAAAACCCCGATTGAAGATCTGCAGCCCATCGCCGCAAACGCCAAGATCAATTCCTACGGGCCGGGCGACGTCATTATGCAAGAAGGTGACGTTGCAGATACCCTTCACCATATCCGCAGTGGGTCCGTGACCGTGTCGATTCAGATCGATGGTCGGGAAGTCATCATGAACTACGTCCCCGCTGACCAAACAATAGGAGAAATGGGGCTGTTAGGTGGCACGGTTCGATCAGCGACGATCAAGGCCGCGGTAAAAACCGAAACCATTTCGATCGATAAAGCATCCTTCGATATGCTGTTGGACCGATCTCCAGGATTGAAGGAAAGGATGCAAGCCAAGGTGGAGGAGCGCCATCAACAAAATGCTGCGCTGCAAAGCAACTCAGAATCAGGTGAGCTAATGTCATTCCTGATGGGGCAGGGGCTCGGTGAAGCAACAGATGTGTTGCTGATTGATGAAAATATCTGTGTGGGTTGCGACTTTTGTGAATCTGCCTGTGCAGCGACGCACGACGGAACTTCACGACTCAACCGAAAAGCTGGACCAACATTTG